>Ga0233425_10000717_pt1 | contig 82250 bp, 78 predicted proteins | sample Watercolumn_Towu_2_FD_181712 | JGI IMG/M metagenome (GOLD analysis project Ga0233425, IMG submission 181712) | Freshwater microbial communities from Lake Towuti, South Sulawesi, Indonesia - Watercolumn_Towuti2014_140_MG | ecosystem: Environmental > Aquatic > Freshwater > Lake | place...
AAGGCGCTGTCGGTGAGAACGCGCACCTGGCCGCCGGTGTAGCTGCGCGCCTTGACGCCGATGTCCATCAGCGCCATCGAGAGCAGGCCGATCGTCACCTGTTCGCCGGTCGAGGCGATGACATCCATCTCACGTGAATCCGGATGGGCCTGGACCTCCTTGGCCAGCGCGATGAGGCGGTTGGTTTCCCCGCTCATGGCGGAGACGACCACCACGACCTGGTGCCCCTTCGCCTGCCAGCTGGCTACGCGACGGGCGACGTTCTTGACGCGCTCGGCCGAGCCGACCGAGGTACCGCCATATTTTTGGACTATCAGGGCCATGAGGCGTAATTTCTAGTGCATTGAAAAGTTGCGGATTTTACCTGAAAGTCTGGGCCGGTTCCCAACTCCCGGCAGCGCGCCCCTAGGGAAAACCCTAACGCAATTCCAGGATATGCCACGCTTGTATGTAATTAGGATAATGACTATACTTTGAACGCTATTACTAAGGTTATAGCAAGCTTGGCTCAGCGAATATTTTAACCTTTATACAATGGACTGTTATCAGGACGGCGAATATATGAAAAGCGAAACCATTGACGCGCGCGAAATCCGGCGCAAACTCGGACTAAACCAACAGCAGTTCTGGTCCAAGATCGGGGTAACCCAGAGTGGCGGATCACGCTACGAGAGCGGCCGCAACATGCCCCGCCCCGTACAGCAACTGCTCCGCCTCGTACACGTCGAGCAGATCGATATCAGCAAAATTAAGCGCGATGACTGGGAAGTCGTCGAATATCTCAAGGCAAGCGACCCGGAGCAATTCAAGGCGCTCAAGAAGGCAGCCAAATCAAAATCGAAAAAAGGCTGACCGGACTCAGGGGCTGACCTGGACGGTCAGCCCAGTTGAACCTATCAGGACAGCTATCTCCTTCATGCGTTCCGGCGGCAAAGACGAAATCCGCTTGGCTTCCGCCTGCATCGAAGGGCGCGCCAGACCATAGAGGTGCACGCCAGCCAGGGTGCCGATATTCGCTCGGCGCAGCAATGACAGATAGGCAGCCAGGTCCTCAGCGCTCGGCCCCAATCCGTCCAGCGCAAACAAACAGGTTTGCACCCACGTGGCACACAGCGCTGCGCTGCGCCTAAGATTGCGGATTACCGCTTCCGGCGTCTGATCCGCGCCATTGATGCGCTGAAATCCTTCCCGCGTCCCGGCGTCGACCTTGAACCAGACTTCGCCGTTTAGTTCGCCCAACCGACGCACACCTTCCTGAACCCTCGACCGTCCGAACATACTGCCATTGGTTATCAGGCGGATCTTCACCTTGGCATCCAGTTCGTGCGCACGCAATGCCTTTCCAGCAATCTCGACCGCCTGCGGGAACGCCGCAGCCGAGGTCGGCTCGCCGTTTCCGGAAAAGGCGATATCGACGATCCGTCTGGCACCTTCCGGTACGCGCGAAGCCATGAAATCGCCCTGCTGCACCCCCTCAATAAAGCTGTTCAACTCCTGCTCCAGAAGGGCCAGATCGATCCTGGGAGCCGAACCACGCCGCAAGCCGGGCACCTGGCAGTAGATGCAGCGCCAGTTGCAGGCGTTGTTGGGGTTGAGATTGATGCCAATGGAAACGCCGCCGGCGCGCCGCGACAGTACCGGATAGACATAGGTCATGCCCGCGCTGTCCCGGCTATGGTCGGCCACAGCGAGGCGTTTTGCCGTCCCGTTCATTTCCTGTCTCGACTCATGCGGTTATAATTCGCCGCCGTTCCCCGCCATTTCCAGAGGCACCATGCGCATAACCCGCCGCCTCGAATTCGATTCAGGCCACCGCATCCCCGATCACCAGAGCCAGTGCCGCCATCTGCACGGCCATCGCTACGCCATCGAGATCACCCTGCAGGGCGATATCATCAGGCAATCCGGTTCGCCTGTGAACGGCATGGTAATGGACTTTTCCGACGTGAAGGCTTTGGCCCAGGAAAACCTCGTGGATGCCTGGGACCATGCCTTCCTGGTCTGGCGCGGCGACACGGCCCTGCTGGGGTTTCTCGATAGCTTGCCCGGTCACAAGACCGTGGTACTCGACGTGGTGCCCACCGCGGAAAACCTGGCTGCCGTGGCCTTCACGCTTCTCGACCGGGTTTATCGCGACACCTATGGCAACCACCTGCGCCTGGAACAGATCCGGCTGTATGAAACGCCCAATTGCTGGGCCGAGGCGCGCCGGGAGGAAATGCAAGGATAGCCTGGCGGAAGGTGTGAGATTCGAACTCACGGTACCCTTGCGGGCACGCCGGTTTTCAAGACCGGTGCATTAAACCACTCTGCCAACCTTCCTAAGGTGTTGAATTTTATCATGCCGCAAGATATCCCCTCGCTGGAAACGATTGAAACTTTCCTGCGCTTTCGCTAGTCTTACGCACGTTATTTCCCGTAACCGGAGGAATCGATGCAACCTGTTCAAGCCGTCGGACATGTGTCAACGGAACTCGCGCTCCAGCAAAACCGCGTCCTGCGCAACACCTACATGCTGCTTGCCCTGTCGCTGCTGCCGACTGCCGTCGGCGCGCTCGTTGGCGTACAGCTCAACTTCGCCTTCATGGCGGGTAGCCCGATCATCTCCTTCCTGCTCTTCCTGGCGGTCGCCTGGGGCTTCATGTGGGGCATCGAGAAGACCAAGAACAGCGGCCTGGGTGTCGTCCTGTTGCTCGGCTTCACGTTCCTCATGGGCGTCATGCTCGGGCCGATCCTCCAGGTCAGCCTCGGCTTCCGCAACGGCGGCGCGCTGATCGCCACGGCCGCCGCCGGCACCAGCATCATCTTCCTCACGCTGGCGGGCATTGCCACCGTGACGAAGAAGGACTTCAGCTTCATGGGCAAGTTCCTCTTCATCGGGGTGATCCTGCTGCTGGTGGCCATGCTGGCAAACATCTTCCTGCAGATCCCGGCGCTGTCCCTGACGATTTCCGCCATTGCCGTGCTGATCTTCTCCGCCTACATCCTCTACGATGTTAGCCGCATCGTGACGGGCGGTGAAGACAACTACATCGTCGCCACGCTGTCGATCTACCTGGACATCTACAACCTGTTCGTGCACCTGCTCAATCTGCTGCTGGCCTTCGCCGGCGAGCGTGACTGAGCGATTGCAGTACTTTCGAAAAGGCGGCCGAGGCCGCCTTTTTTATTGCCTTTCGAACAGGGCGATCGATTCGACGTGGGACGTCTGCGGGAACATGTTGGCAATGCCGGCACCGAGCAGGCGGTAGCCCTGCTCATGCACCAGAACGGCAGCATCGCGCGCCAGCGTGGCGGGGTTGCAAGAGACATACACGATGCGACGCGGGCCATCCGTGCCGATCGCTTTGACCAGTTCGATGGCGCCCTCGCGCGGCGGGTCGACCAGCCATTTGTCCAGACGCCCCCAGCCGGCGACCATGGCGGGCGTCGCCTCGAACAGGTTGGCGACGGCAAACGCGTTATTGCCCGACAAGCCATTCAGGCCCGCGTTCTCTTCCGCCCGGCGCACGAGGGCCGGACTGCCCTCCACACCAAACGCCAAGGCACCACTGCGCGCAATGGGCAAGGTGAAATTCCCCAGGCCGCAGAACAGGTCGCCGATGCGCTCCCCCGCTTGCGGCTGCAGCAGATGGATGGCCCGTCGCAAAAGCATGCGGTTGATGCCGTGATTGACCTGCGTGAACTCGTTGGGCCTGAATTCCAGGTGCAGGTCGAAATCCGGCAGGCCGTAGCCGAGCGACGGGGCTTCCAGCGGGTGGAAAGGATGGGCAGTGTCCGGGCCGCCGGGTTGCAGCCAGAACTGGATGCCCTGTGCTTCGGCAAATTGCCGCAACAAGACTTCGTCCGACGAGGTCAGCGGCTGCAGAATGCGCAGCACCAGCACGGTAACGGCATCGCCCACCGCCACTTCGATCTGCGGCAGGCGGTCCGCGATAGAGAGCGACCCGACCAGCTTGCGCAGCAGGGGCAGCATGGCCGAGATCGACACGGGCAGCACCTCGCAGCTGTCCATGTCGGCGATATAGCTGCTCCGCTTTTCATGGAAGCCAACCAGCACCCCACCCTTTTTCGGCACCAGCCGCACCGACAGCCTGGCGCGTGAACGGTAACCCCAGGGCGATCCGTAAATGGCGGGATACACCACGTCGGGACGCACCCTGGCAAGGTGCCAGAAGGCATCCTCGAGCACCCGCTGCTTGATGGCGGCCTGGCCCTTCAGATCGAGATGCTGCATGCTGCAGCCGCCGCAGATGCCAAAATGCGGGCAGCGGGGCGACACCCGCAGGGCGCTGGGGCGACCGATCCGGCTCGCCGTGGCCAGCTCATAGTTCGGCTTCCGGCGATAGCTCGAGTAGGCCACCTCTTCCCCAGGCAGTGCGCCTTCGACGAAGATCGTTTTGCCTTCGTGGCGTGCAACGCCCCTGCCTTCGTGGTCCAGCGATTCGATGGTGGCTAGCGGCATGTCCTTCCGGGGGGCTGATGCATGGGGAGCGCAATTGTAGGCATGGCGGCAGGAATTGCAACGCCTGCCGGGTTGCCCTAGGATGGCGTGTCCCAAATCTGTGCCAAAACCCATGCCGGATGCCCCTGCCGAACCCTTTGACACACGTGCCGCCTATCTTCAGGCTCTCGACGACGTGCTTGCCGGCGCGAACAGGGAAGTCTGCATTTTCGATACAGATCTGAAGAAGCTCGAGTTGGACACCCGGGCACGCTCGGATGCGCTCGCCGCTTTTCTGGCAGGCGGGCAAGACCGCAAGCTGCGCGTCGTTGTTCACGATCTGGATCACCTGACGCGTTATTCGCCGCGCCTGATGACCCTGCTCAAGCGCTACAGCCATTGCTTCAGCGTGCGGCAGTCACCGGAATCCCTGCGCAATCTCGATGACTGCCTGTTCCTGGTCGATGGCGTCAGCGCGGTCATCCGCTTTCATGCCGATTTCTTTCGGGGCAAGAAACTGGTCGAACAGCCCGTCGAAGTCCATGATTGGCAGCAGCGCTTCGAAGACCTTTGGCTGGAATCGCTGCCGGGGGCGTCCGCAACCCACATCGGCCTCTGACCTGCCAGGTAGGGCAGGGATGGTTTTTTTATCAATTTTTGTTAATATTGTTGCTTGGCCTGAGCCAGTTCTCGGGTCAAAACCAAAATTTTGGCAAGTTGCAACCAAACATTTCTTTTATCGATAAGGGAAAACACATGAAACACTCTCTCCTCGTCGCTGCTCTCGTCGCCGTGGCCCTGACCGCCTGCGGCAAGAAAGAAGAAGCCAAGCCCGCTGCGGCCCCGGCTCCCGCTCCCGCTCCCGCCGCTGCCCCGGCTCAGCCTGCCGGCATGGGTGGCATGTCTGGCATGGAAGGCCAGAAGGGCATGGAAGGCATGGGCGGCATGGCCGGCCAGCAGGGCATGTCCGGCATGGGCGGCATGTCCGGCATGGAAGCCAAGAAGGAAGAGCCGAAGAAGTAATTCGGCTTCGCGTCATGAAAAAGCCGGCCTGCGGGCCGGCTTTTTTTATCTCGATAATCCTTTAGCGCAGGTCCCGCCAGCCGAATCCCTCATCCTGGTCGGCCACCCCGATCCATTCATCAGCACAACCCAAGGCTGCGGCAAGCGCCATTCTGGCCAGGGCAGGCGTATTGTTCTGCTGGCTCAGATGGGCGGCAAGAATGTGCTGTAGCCGGCTGACGTCGATCGCCTTCAGCAAGCCTGCAGCCGATGCGTTGTCCAGATGCCCGAGGCGTCCGCCGATGCGGCGCTTGAGCATGAGGGGATAGTCGCCCGTCCGCAGCATCTCCTCGTCGTGATTGCATTCCAGCACCAGGGCATCGCAGCCGCCCAGCATCCGCTCGACATGAGGCGTCGAGCAGCCCAGATCGGTCAGCACACCCAATTGGTGCCGGCCGTCCGAGAAGGTGAATTGCACCGGTTCGCGCGCATCGTGGGGAACGGGAAAAGGCTGGATTTCCAGCTCGCCGACCCGAAAAGGCTGGTGGCTGTCGATCACTTCCACCGCAGCGCCCTCCTTCCCTGCGCTACGGCAGGCTGTGAGCGTGCCATGGCTCATCCAGATCTTGAGTTGCCACCGGCTGGCCAGCGCGAACGCGCCGGCGATGTGATCGCTGTGTTCGTGCGTGATGAGGATACCGGAAAGCGCTTCCGGCCCGTAGCCCAGCCGCGCCAGCCGCACTGCGGTTTCCCGCGGACCGAAACCGCAATCGAGGAGAACCCTGGTTTGACCGGCCTCCACCAGCAGCGCATTGCCCTTGCTCCCGCTGCCCAGCGATGCGAAGCGCATTATTTCAGCTGGTCGTAGAGCAGCCCCAGGATTTTCTTCGCCGTTTCAGAGTTGTCCACGCCACCTTCGCGCGTCAGCACCTGGACGCTGCTCTCGCCGCCCTCTCCTTTGACGAAGACACGGAACTGCTGGTTGGCCGCCGGCTTGCCGCTGTCCCAGAACTTGAGTTTGCTGAGGAAACCACCCTCCGATTTCTTGGAGTCCATGGATTCCGGGTCGACATAGCGGACGAAATACAGCCCATTGGTACGATCCCTGTCCTCCACCGTGAAGCCGACGCGGTCCAGCGCCAGCCCGACACGCCGCCACGAACGGTCGAAGCTCTCCAGCAGCTGCAACGTGCCCACGCCGCCTGCGGATCGGACCATGCGTGCCTTTTCTTCCTTCCTGGTGTCGGCGGCCATGAGGGTCTTGGCGCGCGCTTCCTCCGTTCCCAGGCGCACCATGAGCCGGCGCAGCATTTCCGCCTCGAGTTCCGGATCGGCCGGTCGCGGCTGCCATACCGTGCGTCCCTTGCCCTCGTCGGCATAGGCTTCGTACATGCCGCGATGGCTGATGTAGATTTCCGTCGTGCCGGCTTCCGCACCCTTCTCCAGGCGCGTGCGGAACTTGTCGCGTTCGGGTGTCGAGTAGATCTGGTCGAGGAACTTGCCGAGCGTCGCACGAATCAGGTCCTGCGGCAGTTTGGCGCGATTCTCGGCCCAGTCCGTCTCCATGATGCCGGCATCGGGCAGCTCCTGATTGACGATAAACCCCAGCTCCTGCCAGAAGTCCTTGATGTTGGGCCAGAGCTTGTCCGGCGTACCGGCAACGACCAGCCAGCGCTGGCTGCCGGAACGCTCGACCCGCATTTTGTCGACCTGCGGCAGAACATCCACGGCCGTGGCATCCTTCGTGCCGCTGCGTTCCGCACTGTAGGCCGAAAAGGTGGCCGTCCCGCGCGGGTTCACGTCGGGCACGGCATAGCGCTCATCCCGGCTGGGCGAGGTCAGGTCGGGCGGTATCTCCAAAGGAGGCAGTTTGCCTGCCGTCTTGTAATCGATTTTCTTCGACTCGATCATCGAAGTCGAACAGCTCGCCAGGATTGCTGATAGCGAAATGAACAGCAACGGCTTGAACAACATGCGGATCATGTCCCGCCTTTCAGGAAAGATTCAGGATTCAAACGGCAACGCCGGCTTCATGCATGGCCTGGCGTACGCGTTCGTGATATTCAGCCGAGAGCGGCGTAAGCGGCAGTCGAATGCCACCCTCCATCAGGCCCATCTGATTCACGGCCCACTTGACGGGAATCGGGTTGGCTTCGACGAACAGGTGGCGATGCAGCCCGAGCAGGCGGGCATTGATGGCACACGCCGTGGCCAGGTCGCCCGCCAAGGCAGCCTTGCACATTTCGTGCATCAGCCGCGGTGCCACGTTGGCGGTCACGGAAATCGTGCCGTGTCCGCCGAGGAGAATGAAGGCCAGCGCGCTCGCATCGTCGCCGCTATACAGGGCAAAGCCCTCGGGGGCGCGTTTGATGAGGTCGGTGCCGCGCTCCATATTGCCCGTGGCATCCTTGATGCCGACAATGCGCGGTACCTGGGCCAGCCGCAGGACCGTCTCGTTGCTCATGTCCGCCACGGTGCGGCCGGGCACGTTGTAGAGGATCATCGGCAAATCGACCGCTTCCGCGATGGCCTTGAAATGGCGGTACAGCCCTTCCTGGGTCGGCTTGTTGTAATAGGGCACGACGTTGAGGGAGGCCGTCGCACCGGCCTTGCGCGCATACGCCGTGAGCTCGATCGCCTCCGAGGTCGAGTTGCCGCCGGTTCCCGCTATGACCGGGATGCGTCCGGCCGCATACTCGACTGCGGCACGGATCAGTTCGCAATGCTCGGCGACATCGACCGTGGGCGATTCGCCTGTGGTGCCGACGACGACAATGCCGTCGGTGCCTTCCGCGACATGAAAATCCACCAGCGACTTGAGCCGAAGGTAGTCGAGGCTGCCATCTTCCCGCATGGGGGTGACGATGGCGACGATGGAACCTTTGATCATGAATGGCTTCTGTAAAAATGAACGGGTAATTTTACTTTATGGAGCCTGCTTCTGGAAGAAAATGAATGAGTTGGCCATCAGGTTGACAGCCGGGCCGGGACAGCGTTCCATGCCCCGCTAAAGATCGGCCAGGACCTTGATGTGCGCCGTCACGCTGCGCGCCAGTGCCGAAAGGGCGTAGCCCCCTTCAAGCATCGAGACGATACGTCCCTTCGCCGACTCGCCCGCCACCGATTTCAGTTGCTGCGTCACCCAGGCATAGTCCGCCTCGACCAGGCCCAGCGAAGCCATATCGTCCTCGTAATGTGCATCGAAGCCGGCAGAAATGAAAATCGCTTCCGGCGCGAACCGGCGCAAGGCGGGCATCCAGACATCGGCAACCACTTCACGGAAACCGTCGCTTCGGGTTCCCGCCGGCACCGGTACGTTGATCATGTTCGCAGCCGGAGACTCGGTGCCGCTGTAGGGGTAGAAAGGATGCTGGAACGTGCTGGCCATCAGCACGCGCTCATCCCCTCCGAAGATGTCTTCCGTGCCGTTGCCATGATGGACGTCGAAATCGACGATCGCCACCCGCTTCAGGCCATACGCCTCCAGCGCATGGCTTGCGGCAATCGCGATGTTGTTGAAAAAGCAGAACCCCATCGCCCGCGCGCGCTCGGCATGGTGGCCCGGCGGCCTGACGCTGCAAAATGCATTCTCCGCCTTGCCGCTCATGACGAGATCGGTCGCGAGTACACCCGCCCCCGCCGAACGGAGGGCCGCCTGCCAGGTGCCCGGGCTCATCGCCGTGTCCGGGTCGAGATGGACAATGCCGCTCTCGGGGGCGTTGTCGGCGATGTTGCGGATGTAGTCCTCGGGATGCACGCGCCCGATCTGCTCGTAAGTGGCAAGCGGAGCGTCGTGGAACGACAGGTACATGTCCAGACCCGCGGCAATGAGCCGGTCGCTGATGGCGGACAGCCGTTCGGGACATTCCGGGTGATGGGCCCCCATGTCGTGCAGCCAGCAGTCGCGGTGGGTAATGAATGCTGTAGTCATTGAATGCCCCTGTCCGGCACGGGTCTTTTCAGAGCGGAATTGCAATAGAATGCTTGTGCAACGTTGTTATTATCCCCTTATTGCCCCGCCTGCCTCAAGTCATGCCCGCCTCTCCCATCGTCGAAACCATCCACCAGGCCGGCCGCATCGTGCTGGGCAAGGAGCGCCAGATACGGCTCGCCCTGACCTGCCTGCTCGCCCGCGGCCATTTGCTCATCGAGGACCTGCCAGGCATGGGCAAGACCATCCTCGCGCATGTCCTGGCCAGGCTGCTCGGCCTGGACTTTCACCGCATCCAGTGCACCGCCGACATGCTGCCCGCCGACATCCTCGGCGTTGCCATCTACGACCGCGGCAGCGGCAACTTCCAGTTCCACCCCGGGCCGATCTTCTCGCAAGTGGTCCTGGTCGACGAAATCAATCGCGCCACGCCAAAAACGCAAAGCGCCCTGCTGGAGGCCATGGAGGAACACCAGGTCACCTGCGAAGGGGAAACGCGATCATTGCCCGAACCCTTTTTCGTCATCGCCACCCAGAACCCCTATCATCAGATCGGCACCTTTCCGCTGCCCGAGTCCCAACTCGACCGTTTCCTGATGCGCATCGAGATGGGCTATCCGGACCATTCCGCCGAGCGCGAACTGCTCTCCGGCGCCGATCGCCGCGACATGGTGGCCAGCCTGTCCCCCTGCCTGCAGCCCGGTCAGTTGCTTGAACTGCAGCGCAACGTGGCCCGGGTTCACGCCTCCCCTGCACTCATCGCCTACGTCCAGGCGATTGCCGAGCATACGCGCCGCTCGCCGGACTACCAGATCGGGCTGAGCCCGCGTGCGGCCCTGGCCTTGCTGCGGGCAGCGCGCACTTGGGCGCTGATCGACCAGCGGGATATCGTCTTGCCCGAGGATGTCCAGGCCGTATTGCCCGCCATCGTCGGCCACCGTCTGCATGCGCCGGGAGGCAATACCACGGCCTCTGCGGCCGAAATGGCCGACACGCTCGTCGCTGCGGTGCCCGTTCCCTGAGCCAGGGCGCATGCAGGCCGCGGCCTCCTTCAAGCGCTGGTTGTTTCGCCTCTACGGCCCGGAGCCTGCCCCGATCGTCCTGACGCAGAGGCGCATCTTCGTCCTGCCCACGCGCGCCGGACTGGCCTTCGCCGCTTCGCTCGGCTTCATGCTGATCGGCGCCATCAACTACAACCTCAGTCTCGGCTATGCGCTGGTCTTCCTGCTGGCCGGTCTCGGCCTGGTCACGCTGCTGCACACCTTTCGCAATCTGGTCCGGCTCGAAATCTCGCCCGGCCGGGCCGATCCCGTCTTTGCCGGAGAAACCGCACAGCTCACCGTGCTCCTGAACAATCACCGCAATGCGGATCGCTGCGCTGTCCATCTGCATTTTGCCGATGCGCCGACAGTGGTCGCCGATCTGGCCGCCGACACGACGACCGCGCTCGGCATGCCATGCCCAACCACCCGCCGGGGCTGGCTGCGCCCCGGCCGCATCACCCTGGAAACCCGCTATCCCCTTGTCCTGGTCAGGGCCTGGAGCTATGCCGAGCCGGATATGCGCTGCCTCGTCTACCCGGCCCCCGAACCCTCTGCGCCCCCGTTGCCCCTGTCCGCAAGCGGCGAGACGGGCGGTGCGCACGGCGGCAGGGGGAGCGAGGATTTCTCGGGCCTGCGCAGCCATACGCCTTCCGATTCGCCCAAGCACGTCGCCTGGAAAGCCGTGGCGAAGGAACAACCCCTGCTGACCAAGCAGTTTGCCGGCACCAGCCAGGCTGAAGTCTGGCTGGACTGGGACGCACTCCCGCCCGGCCTCGATGCCGAGGCGCGCCTGTCGCGGCTGACGCGCTGGCTGCTCGACGCCAAGGCGGCAGGACTGTCCTATGGGCTGCGCCTGCCCGGCCTGGAAATACCTCTGGACAGCGGTGAACGGCATCACGAATCCTGCCTCATGGCCCTGGCCCTCCATGGCGGCACGGAAAGCTAGGGCAGCGGCCAACTTGCTCGACAAGGGGCAGCAGCTCTGGCTGCTGGCCTGTGCCTTCCTTGCCCTGCTGCCGGCCGCCGAGCATGTACCCTTGTGGCTGACCGGCGTCGCCGGCCTGGCCCTGGCCTGGAGACTCACGCTCTGGTGGCAGGGTCTGCCCTTGCCGCCGCGCTGGCTGCTGACATTCCTTGTCGTGACTGGCTCGGCCGGAGTCTTCATCACTTACCGCCAGTTTTTCGGCAAGGATCCGGGTGTCGCCCTGCTCGTCCTCTTCATGGTGCTCAAGCTGCTCGAGATGCGCAGCGCGCGCGACGCCCTGACCGTCATCCTGCTCGGCTACTTCCTGCTCCTGACGCATTTTCTCGAAACGCAAAGCATCGGATCGGCCGGACTGAGCCTGCTCGCGCTGGTCGTCGCCACCGCAGCCCTGGCCAGCCTGGGCCGCAAAGGCGGAAGCGTCGCGGCTCACCTGAAGCTGTCGGCGCTGATGCTGGCCCAGGCCGTACCCTTCATGCTTGTCCTGTTTCTACTCTTTCCGCGCGTGCAGGGGCCGCTCTGGGGCATGCCCGTCGATGCCTACAGCGGCATGAGCGGCCTCTCCGACACTATGTCGCCCGGCTCGATCGGCAATCTGAGCCTGTCGGGCGACATCGCCTTCCGCGTCCAGTTCGAGGGAAACATCCCGCCCCGACAGGCCTTGTACTGGCGGGGCCCGGTGCTGCGTTTCTTCGACGGCCGGACCTGGCGTGCCGGCGTTCCGCAAATCACGCGTAACAGCGAGATCCCCCATGCCGTTTCCGGACCGGCCATCGCCTACGCGCTCACCCTGGAACCGCACAACAAGCCCTGGCTCTTCGCCCTGGAAATGCCAGGCACCCTGCCGCCCAATGCCATCATTTCGAGCGAGTCGCAAATCCTGGCAAGACTGCCGGTTCGCAGCCGCATGCGCTACGCACTGCGCTCGCATCCGGACTATGTCCTGGACGCGGCCGAATCCGCCAACACATTGAAGCCCCTGCTGCAATTGCCCGACGGCAACCCGAAAACCCGCGCGCTGATGGCGCAATGGCGCAAGGATCTGGGCGACGACGAGGCGCTCATCCGCCGCCTGCTCACCCATTTTCGCCAAGAAAGCTTCTTCTATACCCTCTCTCCGCCGCTACTCGGCGAACATAGTGTCGACGAGTTTCTTTTCGGCACCCGGCGCGGCTTCTGCGAGCACTTCGCCTCCGCCTTCGTCTTCGCCATGCGCGCCGCCGGCATCCCGGCGCGCGTCGTCACCGGCTACCAGGGCGGCGAACACAATCCTGTGGACGGCACCTTCATCGTGCGCCAGTCCGATGCCCATGCCTGGGCCGAGGCATGGCTCCCGCAGAAAGGCTGGATCCGCGTCGATCCCACGGCAGCGGTGTCGCCGAACCGCATCGAAACGGGTCTCGCCACTGCGGTGGGCGCAGGCGAGCCCCTGCCCTTCATGGTGCGTGCCGATCTCGGCTGGCTGCGCGCCCTGCGCTTCCGCTGGGAGGCCCTGTCCAATACCTGGAACCAGTGGGTGCTGGGGTACACCCCGGAACGGCAGCGGGAACTGCTCTCCCGGCTCGGCATGCTCGAACCGGACTGGCAGGCCATGACAGCGGCCATGGCCACGCTTTGCGGCCTGCTGCTGCTGGGACTGATGGCTTGGGCGCTGCGCAAGCGAGCAACGCGCGACCCGCTGCTGCGCGCCTGGGAGCGCCTGAGCGGCAGGCTGTCCCGCATCGGCCTGGCGCGCCACGCCTGGGAAGGACCGGCGGACTATGCCCACCGCGTGGCGATAGCCCAACCCGTGCTGGCCAAACCCGTTGCAGATATCGCGGCGCTCTACATTGCGTTACGCTACGGCCGATCCGGCAGCAGGGATGCCGTCGACAAATTGAGTCGCATGATTACCCAGTTGAACATACCTGTCCGACCATGAAGCGCACTTACGCCGCGCTCGCTGTCACCGTGTTCCTCGTCGCGCCAGGCCCGGTCGTGGCGGGCGGTGGCTTCGCCGACCGTCCCGAAGTCCGCGATTTCATCGAAGTCTTGCACGAACGCCACGGATTCAGCCGGGCCGAGCTGATCCGCCTGTTCAGAAAAATCTCGCCCCAGCCGCGTGCGCTGCTGGCCATTGCACCGCCGAAGGATCCTGTCGCCAAATCCTGGCAGACCTACCGTGCCCGCTTCATCGAGCCGGCGCGCATCGACGGCGGGCTGCGCTTCTGGGAAACGCATCGGAGCAGGCTCGAAGCGGCGCGACAGCGCTACGGCGTGCCGGAGGAAGTCATCGTCGCCATCATTGGCGTGGAAACCATTTACGGGCGCAACAAGGGCAAGTTTCCCGCTCTGGCCACCCTCGCCACACTGGCCTTCGACTATCCGCCACGCGCCGAACTCTTCCTGCGCGAACTCGAGGCCCTCCTCCTCCTGGCACGGGAAACCGGCCATGATCCACTCGCCTACCAGGGGTCCTATGCCGGGGCGCTGGGCATGCCGCAGTTCCTGCCGAGCAGCGTGCGCAACTGGGGGGTGGATTTCGATGCCGATGGGCAGGTCGACCTGAACGGCAGCGCGGCCGACGCCATTGGCAGCGTCGCCAACTTCCTCGCCAGCCATGGCTGGGAAAGCGATGGCCCGATTGCACACCCGGCCCAGGTGGCGGGAACGCGCTACGTGGAATTGCTCGATGGCGCCGTGCTACCAAGACTGACTTTTGCCGAAATGCAGGAATACGGCGTATCGGCGAACGGCGCACCCGACGCGCCTTGCGTTCTTGTCGACCTCGTCACGCCGGATGCCGCTACGGAGTACTGGCTCGGCTTCAGGAACTTCTATGTAATCACGCGCTACAACCGTTCCAGCTTCTACGCCATGGCCGTGTATGCCCTGTCGCAGGAACTGCTCACCCGGCGCGCGGCGCGCCTGGTCTCCCGCTAGGGTCTGATCAGAGCAGCACGTCCTTGGAAACCCCGCGGCGCTTGAGGATCCGCCGCAATTGGGCCAGTGCCTCGATCTGGATTTGCCGCACGCGCTCGCGGGTCAGCGACAGGCGCTCGGCCAGTTCCTCGAGCGTGGCCACTTCCCGGCCGTTCAGCCCGTAGCGCGACTCGATGACCTGGCGCTGCTTGTCGCCGAGCATGCCGATCCATTCCGTCACCAGGTGCTCCACCTCGGCGGCGTGAATCTGCATGTCGGGCGGCGCGGCGGAATCGTCGGCAATGGATTCTCCGATCGAAAGGCTGGGATCGATCTCGAGCGGCGCATCGAGCGAGGCCACGTGCTCGTTCAGTGCCAGCACCTGGCGCACCTCTTCCACCGGCTTGTCGAGGAGCTGGGCAATCTCCTCGATACCCGACTCGCGCGCTCCCGACGCTTCGAGGTTGCGCATGGTGCGCAGGACCGAGTTGAGCTCCTTCACCACATGCACCGGCAGCCGGATGGTGCGCGACTGATTCATGATGGCGCGCTCGATGTTCTGCCGGATCCACCAGGTCGCGTAGGTGGAGAAACGGAAACCACGTTCCGGATCGAACTTGTCGAGGGCGTGGATCAGGCCGAGATTGCCCTCTTCGACCAGATCGAGCAGGGGCATGCCTCGGTTCAGGTAATGCTTGGCGATGTTCACCACGAGCCGCAGATTGTGCTCGATCATCTTCTGCCGTGCGGCGGCATCTCCGCCGCGCGCACGGCGCGCATACGCCAGCTCCTGCTCGGCCGTCAGCAGGGGGTTGGCACCGATCTCGTTGAGATAGATCTGCGTGACGTCGCTGAGGAACTCGGGCTCGGCATATTGCGCCGGCTCCGTCGCGACCGGCTCGGCCGCTTCGCCGTCCTCGGGAAGGGATTCGTCCTGCATGGACTACCTGGCGGGCAGCAGCTTGAGCGGATCGATCGGTTTGCCCTGGCGCCGGATCTCGAAGTGGAGCTTGGCTTGATCGGCATCGCTGTTGCCGAGCTCGGCGATCTTCTGGCCGCGCGCCACCTGCTGTCCTTCCTTGGCGATCAGCCGCTCATTGTGGGCATAGACACTCGACAAGCCGTTCGGATGCTGGACGATGAGCAGGTTGCCGTAGCCGCGAATTCCGCTGCCGGCGTAAGTCACCTTGCCGGCTTCCGCCGCCACCACCGCCTCGCCGATTTTCCCCTCGATGTCGATCCCCTTGTTGCCGCCCTCGACAAACTGCCCGATCAACCTGCCCTGGCTGGGCCATGTCCAGCTGAGTTCGCCGCCTGCTGCGACCGGCTCGGCTGGACGTGGCTCGGGTCTGGGCATCGCCGCCGGTGGTGGTTCCTTGCGCGCAGGCTCCTCTCTTTGCGCACTCGCCAGCGCCTGTTCGGTAAAGGGTTGCTTGCCCCCCTTCGGCTCGCGCTTGAGTGTATCCGTACTCGGCTGGGTCTTTGCCGACGCGAGCGGCCGCGTTTCGATCGCCGCAGGCGTATCGATGGGTTTCGCCACGGCCACACCCTCTGGGGGCGCGACGCGCAGCTGCTGGCCGACGCGGATCATGTTGGGGTTGTCGATATTGTTCCAGGCTGCCACGTCGCGATAGGGCTGGCCGTATTCGAGCGCGATGCTGTAGAGCGTATCGCCGCGCCTGACCGTATGGTATTCCCCGCTCCTGGCAGGACTGGCCTGCGCCTGGACCGGCGCCTTCCCGGGCGCAGCGCGCTCGACCACCGGCGCGGGCGTTTTCGAGGCGCAGCCGGCCGCCAGCGCGAAGGCGACTGCGCACAACAGAAGCGTTCCTCTTCGCAACAATGGCGACATGCTCATTCGACTCCGGCCACCAGGGGCACAAAACGCACCGCATCCAGTTTTGTCTCGCTGTACCCGCGATAGCTGCGCTCGATCAGACAGAGTGACTGGTCTGCACCGCCAAGCGGCAGCAGCAGACGGCCACCCAGTGCCAATTGATCGAGCAGCGCCGGCGGGACGCGCGAGGCCGCGGCGGCAACGATGATTGTATCGAATGGCGCAGCCTGCGCCAGCCCCAGGTTGCCATCGGCATGCTTGAGGCGAACATTCGGCAGGCGAAGATGGCGCAGGTTGGCGCGCGCCCGGTCCAGAAGCTGGGCGATGCGTTCAATGGCATAGACCTCCTTCGCCAACTGGGCCAGCACGGCCGCCTGGTATCCACAGCCGGCGCCGACTTCGAGCGTCTTGCCCAACTCGCGGCCGTTGCGCAGCAGCTCAATCATGCGCGCGACGACGAATGGCTGGGAAATGGTCTGCTGGAAGCCGAGCGGCAGGGCCGTGTCCTCGTAGGCGCGATGCGCCAACGCCTCCTCGACGAACACGTGACGCGGCACGGCGGCCATCGCCTTCAGCACCGCCTCGTCGCGAATGCCCTGCTCACGCAGCCGTTCGATCATGCGCGCCCGCGTGCGCTGCGAAGTCAGGCCAATGCCGGCAAGGTCGCGCTTCATGCCTCGAGCCATTGCCTGACTGCGGCGATCTGCGCGGCTCGGGTCAGGTCGATCTGCAACGGTGTCACCGACGCACACAGGTCGGCGACGGCATGGAAATCCGTGCCTTCGCCGGCATCCTGCGCTGCACCGGCGGCGCCGATCCAGTAGACCGTCTCGCCGCGCGGATTCACCTGCTGCACCACGCCCTCGGCCTTGTGCCGCTTGCCGAGGCGCGTCACCCGGATGCCCTTGAGCGCCTCGATCGGCACATCCGGCACATTGACGTTGAGGAGGGTCGGCTCGCCCAGCGCACGTTCAAGGTGCCTTTCCACGAGTCGCCGCGTCACGGACGCCGCCGTCTCGAAGTGCGCCCCCTTGTGACTGGCCAGCGACACCGCCAGGGACGGGATGCCGAGCAGGTACCCTTCCGTGGCTGCCGCGACGGTACCCGAGTAGATCGTGTCGTCGCCCATGTTGGCGCCGACGTTGATGCCGGAGATCACCATGTCGGGCAGTTGGTCGAGCATGCCCGTGACCGCCAGGTGCACACAATCGGTGGGCGTGCCATTGACGAAATGAAAGCCGTTGGCTGCCGTACGCAGCCGCAACGGCCGGTCCAGCGTCAGGGAATTGCTGGCGCCGCTGCGGTCGCGCTCGGGCGCCACGACGGTGATGTCGCCGAGGTCGGACAGCGTCCTGGCGAGAATCTCGATACCGGGTGCGAAATAGCCGTCGTCATTGGAAAGCAGGATGCGCATGGTGTGCCGCGCGGCGATGGCTGCCTCAGGAAAAGAATGGTCGGGGCGGCGGGATTTGAACTCGCGACCCCTTGCACCCCATGCAAGTGCGCTACCAGGCTGCGCTACGCCCCGACTGGTGGCGGATTATAGCAGAGTATGGAAGAGGTCAGGCGCGCAGCAGTGCGATGATGCTGGCGATTTCCCCGCGCAGCGTCGCCGCCGGCACGTGAGCCTCGACGGACGCGGCGACCGGCATGTGGTTTTCCTTCCCCGGACCTTCATTGAGGCGATTGCGCGCACCGCTGATGGTAAAGCCCTCGCGGTAGAGCAACTCGCGGATGCGGCGCACGAGCAGCACTTCATGATGCTGGTAATAGCGCCGGTTGCCGCGTCGCTTGACCGGCTTGAGCTGGGTGAACTCCTGTTCCCAGTAACGAAGCACGTGCGGCTTAACGCCGCACAGGTCGCTTACTTCGCCAATCGTGAAGTAGCGCTTGGCCGGGATGGGCGGCAGGTCATCCTTGCTGCTTGGTGCCATGGCTGCTCAGCTTCTCGACAGAGGCCTTGAGTTTCTGGCTGGCGTGAAAGGTCACGACGCGGCGCGCGGTGATCGGGATTTCCTCTCCCGTCTTGGGGTTGCGACCGGGGCGCTGCGGCTTGTCGCGCAGCTGGAAATTGCCGAAGCCCGACAGCTTCACGCTCTCGCCGCGTTCCAGCGCCGTGCGAATTTCCTCGAAGAACCCCTCCACCATGTCTTTCGCTTCGCGTTTGTTCAGGCCGACCTTTTCAAACAGGAGGTCGGCGAGTTCCGCCTTTGTTAAAGTCATTTCTGCTCCCTATGAACGCAGCTTGGCGGCGAATTTGCTGGCAGCGGCTTCGATCATTTTTGTGATCGCCGCTTCGACTTCGCCATCGGAAAGCGTTTTCTCAGTATCTTGCATAACTACCCGGAATGCAAGACTTTTTTTCTCCGGATCGACCCCCTTGCCCTGATAGAGATCGAACAGGATGACCTCTCTGACGAAGGCCGGTGCGGCCGCGGCGAGGCATGCCCGAAGCGACTCTGCCGACATCTCCTGATCAACCACCAGCGCCAGATCGCGAATGACCGTGGGATAGCGGGAAATCTCGCGATAAGACGGCAGGGGCTGTTTCAGAACGGCATCCAGATCCAGTTCGAACACCGCCGCTGCCGTCCCCAATTCGTATTTCTGCACCCAGAGCGGATGCAATTCGCCCACCACTCCAATTGCCTTGCCATCGACGAGAACCTCGGCGGCGCGGCCCGGATGCAGCGCCGGATGCGCGATCCGCTCGAAAGTTGCCGTCAGCGGCGCCAGCAGGGCCTCCACGTCGGCCTTGGCATCGAAAAAGTCGGCGCGCCGTGTCGGCACGCCCCACTGTTCCGGCGCCGCCGGCCCCGCAGCCAATCCCGCAATCCGCTTCGGCTGGAGATAGCCGGAAATCTGGTCGCCCTTGGCGTCGCGGACGAAGCAGCGTCCGGTCTCGAAGACGCGGATGCGCTCCATGCGGCGGTTGAGATTGCCGACGAGATTGGCGACCAGACCGCCGATCAGGCTGGAACGCATGACGCCCATCTGGCTGGCGATCGGGTTGGCCAGCACGACCGGCTCGCGGCTGGCGCAGAAATCCGCTTCCCAGGCGGCATCGACGAAGCTGTAGTTCACCACCTCCTGATAGTCGCGCCCGGCCAGCAGCCGGCGCAGCCGCCAGACGCTGCGCGCCTCCTCGGTCTGCGGCAGGATGGCGAGCGCACCCTGCGGCAGGCGGGCCGGGATGTTGTCGTAGCCATGCAGCCGCGCCAGTTCCTCGACCAGGTCTTCCTCGATGGCAATGTCGAAGCGGTGCGGCGGCGGCGTCACCGTAAGCACGTTTCCCTCGCGTATGAAGGGGAGATCAAGGCCCTTGAGCAGCCGATCCGCCACGTCCGCACCGAGCGGAATGCCGAGGATCTTCTCTGCGCGCGGCACGCGCAGGCGCACGGGCGCGCGCTTGGGCAGGCGTCCCGCGTCCACCGTATCCGTCACCGGACCGGCCTGGCCACCGCAGATTTCCTGAATCAGCTGGGTGGCCCGCTCCAGCGCGTCCAGCGTGGCGGAGAAGTCGACGCCTCGCTCAAAGCGGTAGGATGCGTCCGAGGAGAAGCCAAGCGCGCGCGCCTTGCCGGCGATGGCATCCGGAGCAAAAAAAGCGCTCTCGAGGAAAAGGTCCGTCGTGGCCTCCGTGATGCCGCTCTCCTCTCCGCCCATGATCCCGGCCAGGGCCAGCGCGCGCCTGTCGTCGGCAATGAGGGCCGTGTCGGCGGAAGGCTCGACGGTCTGCTCGTTGAGCAGCAGCAGTTTTTCGCCGGGATGGGGGAAGCGCACGTGGATGGCGCCCTGCAGGCGCGCATTGTCGAAGGCGTGCAGGGGCTGGCCCAGTTCCAGCATGACGTAATTGGTGACATCGACCACGGCGCTGATGGAACGGATGCCGCTGCGCTCCAGGCAGCGCTTCATCCAGTCCGGCGTCGCTGCCTTCGCGTCGATGCTGCTGACCACCCGGCCGCAATAGCGCGGGCAGGCGGCGGGGGCATCAAGAACGACGTCGCGTCGCTTGTCGATGACCACCTGCGCCTTGCGGATGGCCGGCTGCGTCACCGCCGTCCCGGTCAGGGCACCGACTTCGCGCGCCACGCCCTTCAGACTGAGACAGTCGGCGCGGTTCGGCGTGAGCTTCAGGGTAAACAGCCTGTCGTCGAGCGCCAGATAGGTGCGTATGTCCTCGCCCACGGGTGCGTCGCCAGGCAACGTCAGGAGGCCGCTGTGGTCCTCCGACAGGCCGAGTTCCCGCGCCGAGCACAGCATGCCGAACGATTCGACACCGCGCACCTTGGCCGCCTTGATCCTGATGCCGGGCAGTTCCGCCCCGACCAGGGCACAGGGCACTTTCATGCCGGCGGCAACGTTGGGGGCACCGCAGACGATCTGCAGGGTCTCGCCCTGCCCCGCATCGACGCGGCACAGCTTCAGCTTGTCGGCATCGGGATGTTTCTCCACCGCCAGAACCTGGGCGACCACCACGCCCGCAAACGCCGGCGCGACATTCTGCAGGGCCTCGACCTCAAGGCCGGCCATGGTGAGGGCATGCGCCAATTCCGCGCTGGTCAGCGGCGGATTGACGAAACTGCGCAGCCAATGTTCGGAGAATTGCATGCTATTTGAACTGGGAAAGGAAGCGCAGATCGCCGTCGAAGAACAGGCGCAGGTCGTTCACCCCGTAGCGCAGCATCGTCAGGCGGTCCGGCCCCATGCCGAAGGCGAAACCGATGTATTTCTCGCTGTCGATGCCCACCGCCTTGAGCACGTTCGGGTGCACCATGCCGCTGCCGGCTATTTCCAGCCAGCCGGTGTGGCTGCAGACGCGACAGCCGTTGCCTTCGCAGAAGACGCAGCTCATGTCGATCTCGGCCGAAGGCTCGGTGAAGGGGAAGAACGACGGGCGGAAGCGCGTGCGCAAATCCGGCTTCTCGAAGAAGTTGCGCAGAAAATCGGTAAACACCCCCTTCAGGTCGGCGAAGCTGACGTTCTCGTCGATCCACAGTCCCTCGACCTGGTGGAACATGGGCGAGTGGGTGGCATCCGAGTCGACGCGATAGACGCGGCCCGGCGCAATGATGCGGATGGGCGGTTTGTGCGTTTCCATGTAGCGCACCTGGATCGGGCTAGTGTGCGTGCGCAGCAGCAGCCCGGGTGCGTTTTCGAGATAGAAGGTGTCGTGCATCGAACGCGCAGGATGGTTCTCCGGCGTGTTGAGCGCGGTGAAGTTGTGGAAGTCGTCCTCGATCTCGGGTCCGTCTGCGACATCGAAGCCGATCGAGCGAAACAGGGCCTCGATGCGCTCGAGGGTGCGCGTCACCGGATGCAGCCCGCCCGTCGGCAATCCTCGCCCGGGCAGGGTGATGTCGAGGGCCTCGGCCTTCAGCTGGGCTTCCAGGGCGGCGCGACGGATCGCATCGCGCCGCTCGTTGAGCGCCGTCTCGATGCGTTCCTTGGCACCGTTGATGGCCGCCCCGGCCTGCTTGCGCTCCTCGGGCGCCAGCCTGCCCAGGCCTTTCAGCAGTTCGGTGATCGAACCGCTCTTGCCCAGATAGCGCGCCTTGGCCTGCTCCAGCGCCGCAGCATCGGCAATGCCGGCGAATTCCGCTGCCGCTTGTGCAACCAGTTGTTCGACGTCGTTCATAGATCAAAAAAAGGGAGGCCCCCGCCTCCCTTTTTCCCGGTTTCCGGCTTCAGGCGGAAAGGCTGGCCTTGGCCTGGTTCGCGATCTGCGCGAAGGCCGGCTTGTCGAATACCGCAAGATCCGCCAGCACCTTGCGATCGACCTCGATCGAGGCCTTCTTCAGGCCGTTCATCAGCACGCTGTAGGTCAGGCCCAGCTCGCGCGCGGCGGCATTGATGCGGGCGATCCACAGGGAGCGGAACTGACGCTTGCGCTGGCGACGGTCACGATAGGCATACTGGCCCGCCTTCATCACCGCCTGCTTGGCGATGCGGTAGACGCTGCCGCGGCGGCCGCGATAGCCCTTGGCCTGGTCGAGAACCTTCTTGTGGCGCGCGCGCGCCGTTACACCGCGTTTGACTCGTGGCATGGCGTTCTCTCCTTAGGCGTAGGGCAGCATGGCGCGGACGGATGACACGTCCGAATCATGCACGTTGGTGGCACCGCGCAGATGACGCTTCGCCTTGGTGGTTTTCTTGGTCAGAATGTGGCGCTTGAAGGCTTGGGAACGCTTGACGCTTCCCCCTGCCCGCACCTTGAAGCGCTTGGCAGCGCCCGACTTGGTTTTCATCTTAGGCATTGAAATGCTCCATTTAACATGGTGACGGGTGGCTTCCGATACGAAAGCGCTTCGACAACCCGCAGCCACTTGTTCATGAACCTGTCGAGGCCGGTCCATTCCGCCTTGCACCCTGTCGGGCGCTGAAATCTCAGTGCTTCTGCTTCTTCATCGGCGCCAGCACCATGATGAGCTGACGGCCTTCCATCTTCGGGAACTGCTCCACCGTGCCGTAGGCCTCCAGGTCCGTCTTCACCCGCTCCAGCAGCTTGATGCCGAACTCCTGGTGCGCCATTTCCCGGCCGCGAAAGCGCAGCGTCACCTTGGTCTTGTCGCCTTCCTGCAGAAAACGGATCAGGTTGCGCAGCTTGATCTGGTAGTCGCCCTCATCGGTGCCGGGCCGGAACTTGATCTCCTTGACCTGGATCTGCTTCTGTTTCAGCTTGGCTTCGTGCGCCTTCTTGGCCTCGGCATACTTGAACTTGCCGTAGTCCATGATGCGACAGACGGGCGGCTTCGCCAACGGGGCGATTTCCACCAGATCCACACCCGCGTCCTCGGCCAACCTCAGCGCAGCCTGGACCGTCACGATCCCGACCTGTTCGCCGTTTTCCCCGATCAAACGAATTTCGGGGGCGTTGATTTCTTCGTTCAGGCGCTGCGCCTTCTGCTGTATTGCGATGGTCCGACTCTCCGAAAAATTGAAAATCAGGCCGCCCCTGCCCGCGCATCGCGCTCTCGCGTCAGGCGTTCGACAAACGTCTCGAGGGACATTTGCCCGAGGTCTTGGCCTCCCCGGGCACGCACGGCGACCAACCCAGCTGCCTTTTCCTTGTCGCCCACGACGACCTGGTAGGGCAGCTTTTGCAAGCTATGTTCTCGTATTTTATAGCTAATTTTCTCGTTGCGCAAATCCGAAACGGCCCGCAGGCCTGCCTGGCGTAGCTTTTCCGCAACAGTTTCGGCGTATTCGGCCTGGTGTTCTGAGATATTCATCACCACCGCATGGAGCGGCGCCAGCCAGAGCGGGAAAGCGCCGGCATGGTGCTCGATCAGGATGCCGATGAAACGCTCCATGGACCCCAGGATGGCCCGGTGCAGCATGACCGGCTGACGGCGGGTATTGTCTTCTGCCACGTACTCCGCGCCGAGGCGCCCCGGCAGGGAGAAATCCAGCTGCAACGTGCCGCATTGCCAGACGCGGTTCAGGCAGTCCTTCAGGGAAAACTCGATCTTCGGGCCGTAGAAAGCCCCCTCACCCGGTTGCAGCTCGTATTTCAGTCCCTTGGCGTCGAGTGCCTGCGCCAGCGCCGCCTCGGCCCGGTCCCAGGTCTCGTCGGAGCCGATGCGCTTCTCGGGGCGCGTAGACAGCTTGACCAGGATGTCGTTGAAGCCAAAGTCTGCATAGACTTTGCGCAAGAGGTCGATGAAAGCCGCCGATTCGGAAAGGATCTGCTCTTCCGTGCAGAAAATGTGGGCATCGTCCTGCACGAAGCCGCGCACGCGCATGATGCCGTGCAGGGCGCCCGAGGGCTCGTTGCGATGGCAGGAACCGAATTCAGCCAGGCGCAGCGGCAGGTCGCGGTAGCTCTTGATGCCCTGGTTGAAGATCTGCACGTGGCCGGGGCAGTTCATCGGCTTGACGGCGTAGTCGCGCTCCTCGGCCTTGGTCGTAAACATGTGCTCGGCATAGTTCTCCCAGTGGCCGGACTTCTCCCACAGCACACGGTCCATCACCTGCGGCGTGCGAACTTCCAAATAACCGTTGGCGGACAGCAGGCGGCGCATATACTGCTCGACCTCCTGCCAGATTACCCAGCCCTTGGGGTGCCAGAACACCATGCCGGGCGCCTCGTCCTGCAGGTGGAAGAGATCGAGCTGCCGGCCCAGCTTGCGATGGTCGCGTTTCTCCGCCTCCTCCAGCATGTGCAGGTAAGCGTCGAGTTCGTCCTTCTTCGCCCAGGCGGTGCCGTAGATGCGCTGCAGCATCTCGTTGCGCGAATCGCCGCGCCAGTAGGCACCAGCGACCTTCATCAGCTTGAAGACTTTCAGCTTGCCGGTTGACGGGACGTGTGGGCCACGGCAGAGGTCGACGAAATCGCCTTCGCGGTAGAGCGACACGTCTTCGCCGGCAGGGATGGAGGCGATGATCTCGGCCTTGTAATGCTCGCCGATGGACTTGAAGAAATCGACCGCCTTGTCGCGCGGCCACACTTCGCGCACAACGGGAAAATCCTTCTTGGCCAACTCGGCCATGCGCAGCTCAATCTGGGCCAGGTCTTCCGGCGTAAAGGGGCGCTTGTAGGCAAAGTCGTAGTAGAAGCCGTTCTCGATCACCGGGCCGATGGTCACCTGGGCCTCGGGGAACAGTTCTTTCACGGCATAGGCCAGCAGGTGTGCCGTCGAATGGCGCAGTATCTCCACCCCTTCGGCATCCTTGCCGGTGACGATGGCGAGCGCGCAATCGTCCTCGATGCGATGGCTGGTGTCGACCAGCCTGCCATCCACCTTGCCCGCCAGCGCCGCCTTGGCCAGTCCGGCGCCGATCGAGGCCGCCACCTCGGCGACAGTGGCCGCTTGGGCATACTCGCGCTTCGAACCGTCCGGCAAAATAATCGTCAGCATCCCTGTACCGCCATAAACAACAAAAGCCAGAAAACCGAAGCCGCTTCGGCCCCCGTCCTCTGACTTCTGTTTTCGAATTGGTAGGCGCGATAGGACTCGAACCTACGACCCCCACCATGTCAAGGTGGTGCTCTAACCAGCTGAGCTACGCGCCTGAAAGGAGCGCATTGTAGCCGAAACGGCTTCCGTTTCAAAGTGTTTATGGCTACAACACCTCCTGCCAGTGCCCACTAGCCAGCCAGCTTATTCCAGAGGCAGTTGCCCTTGCTGTCCTTGTCGATCTCGGCCAGCACGCGCTCGTGCTCGGCCATCTCGTCCTTGCCGGCACGCACTACGCGGATGGCGTGCCGCTCTCCTGACTGATCGGCCTGGACACTGCGCATCGGCGCGGTGTCCAGCTCGATGAGCAGACTGTCCTGGCCACGCGTCATGGCCAGATAGACCTCGGCCAGGAGCTCGGCATCGAGCAGGGCGCCGTGCAGCGTGCGCCCGGAGTTGTCGATTGCATAGCGCTCGCACAGGGCATCCAGCGAGTTCTTGCGCCCCGGGTGGAGTTCGCGCGCCAGCTTGAGCGTATCCACCACGCCACTGCAGCACTGATCCAGCGGCGACTGCCGGGTCAGCGCCAGCTCGTTGTTGAGAAAGCCAACGTCGAAGCCGGCGTTGTGAATGACCAGTTCGGCGCCCTGGATGAAATCGAGGAGTTCGGCGACGATCTCGCCGAACTTCGGCTTGTCCTGCAGGAATTCGCTGGAGAGGCCGTGCACCGCCAGCGCCCCCGCCTCGACCTCACGTTCGGGATTGATGTAGCGATGGAAACGCTGACCGGTCAGCTTGCGATTGAGCAACTCCACGCAACCCACCTCGATGACGCGGTCGCCAAGCCGGAAATCCAATCCGGTGGTTTCCGTGTCCAGCACGATTTGCCTCACCTGCCCCCTCCCCTCACCTTGTCAATGCCGCGCCGTGCCAGCGCATCCGCGCGCTCGTTTTCCGGATGGCCGGCATGCCCCTTCACCCAATGCCACTCGACGTGGTGACGCGCAGCCAGTTCGTCGAGTTCGCGCCACAGCTCGGCGTTCTTCACCGGCTGCTTGTCCGCCGTACGCCAGCCGCGCTTCTTCCAGCCATGAATCCACTCGCTGATACCCTTCTGCACGTACTGCGAATCGGTATGCACGCGCGCGTGCACCGGACGTCGCAGCGCCTCGAGGGCGCGGATCACCGCCGTCAGTTCCATCCGGTTGTTGGTCGTGTCCGCCTCGCCGCCGAAAAGCTCCTTCTCGTGCCCCCCCATGCGCAGTAGCACACCCCAGCCGCCCGGCCCGGGATTGCCGCTGCAGGCACCGTCCGTATAGATATCCACCCTATTGCCGCGTTCGGTCATTGCCGGTCCTTGTGGATTCTCTGGACGGCCGGCGCCAGGGCCTTGGCGCGGGCCTTGCGGTCGTGCCAGGCCGGCGTCAGCAGGCGCAGGCCATGCTGGCGCTTGATGCCCTGCAAGATGTAGACCGCGCCGGCGATGGGCCACCAGCGATCGCCCGCCAGCTCCATGAACGCCCATCGATGCAACCAGCGTTCCTGGGAGACCGGCGGCGCATAGCGCCCGAAGCAGCCTGTCTGGGTCTCGAAGCTGAGCAGGGAAAACCAGTCCTTCAGCCGCCTGACGCTGAGATATTGGCCCTGCCAGGGGAACGGCGCCGAGCGGCCGGCGAAGCGGCGCTTGATGCCCCACAGGCTGAATGGGTTGAACCCCGAGATCAGCACCTGCCCTTCAGGGACGAGGATGCGCTCCACCTCGCGCAGCACCTGATGCGGATTGGCGACAAACTCGAGGATGTGGGGCAGGACAATCAGATCGACGCTGTTGGCGGCGAACGGCAGGTGATGGTAATCGGCCCGTACGTCGGCAGTGCCATGCGCATCGAGTCTCAGGCGGAGGGGCATGCGATTGGCGTTCAGGAGATCATACTGGGGCAGGCCGATCTGCACTGCATTGAAGCCAAAGATGTCGGCCACCAGGTGATCGAAGCGATCCTGCTCCCATTCCAGGACGTACCGCCCCAGTGGGGTCGTCAGCCAGGCATCGAAACCGGGAATTGACATTTCGCTCCGAAATCAGAGAATCGCGCCATGGACATCATTCCTTTGCGCGCCTTCGAGGACAATTATATCTGGCTGATCCGGAATGGACGCCATGTCGCCGTGGTGGATCCCGGCGATGCCGTCCCGGTGAAGGATTATCTCGAGCGCGAAGGCGCGTCGCTGCAGGCAATACTCCTCACCCATCACCATGGCGACCATACGGGCGGCGTGGCGGATCTGCTCAGAGGTCACAATGTTCCGGTCTATGGTCCGGCCGGCGAGGCAATCGATGGCGTGTCCCACGCCCTGCACGAAGGCGAAACGGTCACGCTGCCCGGCTGTGCAGCCGCGTTCCGGGTAATCGGGGTGCCCGGCCACACCCGCGGCCACATCGCCTATTACGGAGGCGGCGCGCTGTTCTGCGGCGACACGCTGTTCGGCTGCGGCTGCGGCCGCCTGTTCGAAGGCACGGCACCGCAGATGTGGTCATCGCTTTCCCGACTGGCAAGCCTGCCAGGAGACACGCTCGTGTATTGCGCCCACGAATACACGCTGTCGAATATCCGCTTCGCGCTTGCCGTTGAATCCGGCAACGCGGCCCTGACGGCCCGAGCCGATGAAGTCGCTCAGCTGCGTGCCAGGAACCTGCCGAGCGTGCCCTTCCCCCTGAGCACGGAACTCGCCACCAATCCTTTCCTGAGGTGCAAGGAGGCCGCCGTCCTCGCAGCGGCGGAAAAACATGCCCAGGTCCGGCTGCAGGAAACGGTCGATGTCTTTGCCGCCCTGCGGGAATGGAAAAACGGATTCCGCTAAGGTTTACTTGCCCGCTGCATCGGGGCTGGCGACCTGAACACTGTTGCGCCCCCTGCGTTTTGCTTCATAGAGCGCCCAGTCGGCCGCACTGACCAGACCGGGCATGCCGTCCAAGCGTTGCGGCACCAGGGTCGCCACGCCCAAGCTCACTGTCACCACGCCGGCGGCCGTACTCTCGTGTGGCTGCGCCAGCGCTTGCACGCCGGATCGCATCGCCTCGGCCACCATCACGGCGCCTTCCGGGTTCGTGTCGGGCAAAATGGCGGCAAACTCCTCGCCACCATAGCGCGCCACGATGTCCGCCGGCCGCCGCAGCTTGCTGCGCAGCGTCCCGGCAACCAGCTTCAGACATTCGTCCCCTGACTGATGGCCATAGCAGTCGTTGTACTGCTTGAAAAAGTCCACGTCGCACATCAACAGCGACAACGGCTCCCTGGTGCGCAGGCAGCGGCGCCATTCGCGCGTCAGCGCCTCGTCGAATTGCCGCCGGTTGGCGATGCCGGTCAGGCCATCGACCGCCGAGAGGCGCGTCAGCTCGCGATTGGCGCTGTCCAGCTTGTTGGTGAGCACCAGCAGGGAATAGCGCATCTGGATGATGCGCTGCATGGCGCGCACCTTGGCGCTGAGCACCACCTCGCTGACCGGCTTGAACAGGTAGTCGTCGCCGCCCGCCTCGATGCCGCGCTCGAGGTCCTCGTCCTTGGTCAGCGCGGTGAGAAAAATGATCGGCGTCCACTCGCCCGGCTTCTCCATGGCGCGAATGCGCCGGGCGACCTCGAAACCGTCGATGCCCGGCAGGATGATGTCGAGCAGGATCAGGTCGGGGCGTTCCTGCTCGAACAGCGCAATGCCCCTGCTGCCATCCCGCGCCTGGATGGGCTGGATGCCCATCCGCTCGAGCAGGTGGCAGATCACCGCCTGGCTGGTGGCGGTATCCTCAACGACCAAGGCTTTCATGGATATCGGCGATCGGCTGTTTCCTAGCATAGCCGATTATCGGCCTCCGGGCGCTCGCCTCGACATGACAGCGCGAGCCAAATTGACGGTGGCTGGGGGCGACGGTAGCATTGAGCTTTCGCACGCCTTGGCTCCATGTTCAAGCTCAAACCGGCCTTGCCGGGTGTCCTCGCCAGCCTTGTCCTGACCCTGTTCTCCTCCCTCGCTGCCGCGGAGGCCGTGACGCCCGCTGTTCCGGCAACGACGGCTGCCACCGAGGAACGGCCAACCGAGCCGATGCCCGTCATCGAACTGAAGGAAGACCCGCCGCCGCTGGCCACCATCGATCTGACCCTGCCGCCCGACGACCTGTGGGAGCGCATCCGGCGCGGCTTCGGCATGGCCAACCTCGACAGCCCCCTGGTGCAGCAGCAGCAGGCCTGGTATCTCGCGCGGCCCGATTACCTGCGGCGCGTGGTCGAGCGCAGTCGCCGCTACATGCACCACATCGTCGAGGAACTGGAAAAGCGCGGCATGCCGACCGAGCTGGCCCTGTTGCCCATCGTCGAGAGCGCCTTCAATCCGATGGCCTACTCGCGCGCCCATGCTTCGGGCATGTGGCAGTTCATCCCGTCCACCGGCAAGAACTACCAGCTCGACCAGAACTGGTGGATGGACCAGCGCCGCGACATCATCGCCTCGACCAGCGCGGCGCTCGAGTACCTGCAGTCCATCTACGAGATGCACGGCGACTGGCATCTGGCGCTCGCCTCCTACAACTGGGGCGAGAACGCCGTGGCGCGCGCCATCAACAAGAACCGGGCCAAGGGCCTGCCCACCGACTACCTCAGCCTGACCATGCCCAACGAAACGCGCTGGTACGTGCCCAAGCTGCAGGCGCTGAAGAACATCGTCGCCCAGCCGGACCTGTTCCGCGTCAGGCTCGACCCGATTCCCAACAGGCCCTATTTCCAGACCGTCGAGGTCTCCGCCCACATGGACGTCGCCATCGCCGCGCGCCTGGCGGAAATGACCATCGAGGAGTTCCTCGCCCTCAACCCGGCCTACAACCGGCCGGTGATCCCGGACAGCAAGGGCGGCAGCAGCATCGTGCTGCCGGCGGAACAGGTGGACGTGTTCATGTCCAACCTGGAAGCCCACAACAAGCCGCTGACCAGCTGGCAGGCATACACGATCAAGAAGGGCGAAAGCCTGGACAGCGTGGCGAAGGCGCACGGCCTGACGGTGGCCCGTCTGCGCCATGTGAACGGCATCAGCGCGAAGATGCGCGTCGGGCCCGGCCATACCCTGCTGGTGCCCGCCAAGGGCGAAAAGGGCTCGGACAACCTGCTCGCCGTGAATCTGCCCGTGGTCAAGCCGGCCGTGCCGAAGGCGCCCGCCAAGAGCAGCAGGAAGAAGGCGACGAAGGCAAATAGTCCGGCCAAGCCGGCCGCGAAAAGCACCGCCACGCAGCGCCCCCCCGCCCGCAACTAGGGCCTGATCACACTAACCCTGGCCGTAGAGCAGACAACGCACGCTGCGCGTGGCGCCCAGCCGCGTCTCGTCCGGATAGGCCGACGCGCATTGCGGCATCGCGCGCGGGCAGCGTGGATGGAAATGGCAGCCGGCGGGTGGATGGGCCGGCGAAGGCAGATCGCCCTTGAGGACGATCACCGGCCGCTGCCCCTGCGCATCGAGCCGGGGCACCGCCGAGAGCAGGGCCTCCGTATAGGGATGCTTCGGGTCGCCCAGCACTTCCGCCACGGTGCCGCGCTCGACGATGCGCCCGAGATACATCACCGCCACCTCGTGCGCCAGGTACTCCACCACGGCGATGTTGTGGGTGATGAACAGATAGGCAAGGCCGAGCGAGGCCTGCAGTTCGCGCAGCAGGTTGAGGATCTGCGCCTGGACCGAAACGTCGAGCGCGCTGGTCGGTTCGTCGCACACCAGCAGTCGCGGTTCCACCGCCAGCGCGCGGGCGATGGCGATCCTTTGCCGCTGCCCGCCGGAGAATTCGTGCGGATAGCGCCCGCGCATTTCGCTGGACAGGCCGACGCGCTCGAGCAGCGCCACGGTGCACCTCTCGCGTTCGGCCGACGAGGCGCCGGCATTCAGCGCGCTCATGCCCTCCTCGATGATGTCGCCGACGCGCATGCGCGGGTCGAGCGAGGCATAGGGATCCTGGAACACGATCTGCATTTCGCCGCGCAGCCGGCGCAGCCGCGCGCCGCCCAGCGCCGTGAGCTCCTCGCCGCCGAAGCGCACGCTGCCCGCGGTCGGCCTGATCAGCTGCAGGAGGGCCTTGCCGGCGGTGGTCTTGCCGCAGCCGGATTCGCCCACCAGGGCCAGCGTGCGGCCGGAAGTCAGTCCCAGCGACACGCCGTCCACCGCCCTGACCTGCCCGACTGTCCGCTTGAACAGCCCGCGGCGGATGGGGAAATGCACTTTCAGGCCGCTCGTCTCCAGCAGCGGTTCCGGTTGCCGATCGTCACGCGCCGGCATCGCCGGCGGCACCGCACTGGCAAAGGTGACCGGCGCCGCGCCGGGCGCATGCAGGTGGCAGCGCACGCCATGTCCCGCGCCCGCCTCGTGCCAGGACGGCGGCTCGCTGCGGCAGCGCGCCCAGGCCTGCGCACAGCGCGCGGCGAAGCGGCAGCCGGCGAAGCGCGCGGCGAGCGAAGGCACGCTGCCCGGGATGGTTTCCAGCCCGGCACCGCGCCGCTCCGGCCGCGGCAGCGCGGCGAAGAGCTTCTGTGAATAGGGGTGCCGCGGCCTCGCGAAAAACGCGTCGCGGTCCGCCACTTCCACCAGCTCGCCCGCGTACATGACGCCGACGCGCTGCGCCAGCTGGCCGACGATGCCCAGATCGTGGGTGATGAGCAGCATGCCCATGCCGCGGCTGCGTTGCAGATCGCCGAGCAGCTCCAGCACCTGCGCCTGGATGGTGACGTCGAGCGCGGTGGTCGGCTCGTCGGCAATCAGCAGGCGCGGATCGCCGGCCAGCGCCATGGCGATCATGACGCGCTGCTTCATGCCGCCGGAGAACTGGAAGGGATATTCGTCGAGCCGGCGTGGTGCATCGGGAATGCCCACCGCGCCGAGCAGTTCGACGGCGCGGCGCTTCGCCGCCTCGCCGCGCAGCGCCGTGTGCCGCGCCAGCACTTCGCCGATCTGCTGGCCGACGCTGAGCACGGGATTCAGGCTGGTGGCCGGCTCCTGGAAGATCATGGCCAGCTCGCGGCCGCGCACCTGGCGCATGTCGGCTTCGGACAGCGCCATCAGGTCACGATCGCCCAGCAGCACCCGGCCGCCGGCGATGCGGCCGGCGTCGGGCAGCAGGCGCATCAGCGACAGCGCCGTCATCGACTTGCCGCAGCCGGACTCGCCGAGCAGGGCGAAGGTCTCTCCGGCGGCGACTTCGAACGAGACATCGTCCACGGCGCGCACTTCTCCGTCCGCGCCTGCAAGCACGGTTCGGAGGGCCTCGACGCGCAACAGGCTCATGCCGCTTTCTCCCGCAGCGCCGCCCTGCGCCCGGCCAGGCGCGGGTCGAAAGCATCGCGCACCGCGTCGGAGAACAGGTTGGCCGCCAGCACCAGCACGAACATGAAGACGAAGGCGGCCAGCAGCGACCACCACACCACCGGCTCGCGCGCCAGCTCCAGGCGCGCCGTGTTGATCATGGTGCCGAAGCTGATGGTGCTCGGATCGACGCCGATACCGATGTAGGAGAGCACCGCCTCGGCCAGCACCAGGCCGGAGAAATCCATCACAACGGCGATCAGCACGATGTGCATGACGTTGGGCAGGACGTGGCGGCCCATGATGCGCGCCGCCGAGGCGCCGAAGGCCTGCGCCGCCTGCACGTATTCCAGCTCGCGCAGCTTCAGCGTCTCGGCGCGCAGCAGCCGGCACAGCCCGGTCCAGCTCGTCACGCCGAGGATCAGGCACAGCGCCAGCAGGCGCGCATCGGCGCGCTGGGCCGCGGTGGCGAACCAGTCCGGATGCGTGTCGATGGCCACCTGCACCATCAGCACCGCGGCGGCGATGAGCAGCACGCCGGGAATCGAGTTGAGCGTCGTGTAGAGGTACTGGATGACGTCGTCCACCCAGCCGCCGAGGTAGCCCGCGGCAATGCCCAGGGCCACGGCGAAGGGCAGCATGGCCAGCGTGGTGATGGTGCCGATCACCAGCCCGGTGCGGATGCTCTTCAGGGTCAGATAGAGCACGTCCTGGCCGACCTTGTCGGTGCCGAAGACGTGGTAACCGCCGGCCAGCGAGACGACCGGCCCGGCGAGCAGCAGGAGCAGCGCCAGCGTCGCCAGCACGGCGTTCCAGGCGAAGCGCGTCTCGCCGCGCCGGATGCGATGCCAGGCCGCGTGGCGGCCGATGCCCCAATGCCGCGCCGCCAGCTGCGCCGCCAGCGCGACAAAAGTCAGTCCGCACAACACGGCGAGGGCGAGGCCGCGCAGGATGCGCAGGGCCACGTCACGGCCCCACTCCGCCTCGGCGTCCTTGAGATGGGCGCCGCCGTGCTTCAGACGCGGAAAGAGGCGCGACTGGCGGCCGTCGGGCAATTCGACGGTCTCCTTGGCATACAGGTGGGTGGCCAGCGGCGCCGAATAGGTCTTCTCGGTGGCGGCCTTCAAAGGCTGCAGCAGCGCATCCAGCGCACTGCGCACTTCCGTGCTGTAGCCTGCGGCGGCCTGGCCGTTCAGCGCGTCCAGACGCGGCCGGTAATGCAGGGAATCGAGCAGGCCGACGGCGACGAAGGCGAGCAGCACGGTCAGCGCCGCCATGCCGGCGCGGCTTTCGCCGACGCGGCGCCAGGAGGCCAGCAGGTATTCGCGGCGGCCGACGTAGAAGCCGGCACCGACCGCGGCGGCGACGAGGAGAAACACCAGCGCATCGGTCCACAGGACGACGGGCATCATTGCAGCCTCACGCGCGGATCGACCAGCGTGTAGGAGAGATCGGTCAGCAGCAGGCCGACGATGTAGAGCGCCGAACCGATGAAGACCATCGAGCGCACCACGGCGAAATCCTGCGCGTTGATGGCGTCGATGGTGTACGAGCCGAGGCCGGGCACGCCGAAGAAGGATTCAACCAGCAGCGAGCCCATGAAGAGCAGCGGGATCACCACCACCACGCCGGTGAGAATGGGGATCATGGCGTTCTTCAGCACGTGGCGGAACAGCACGGTCGGCTCGGACAGGCCCTTGGCGCGCGCCGTGCGCACGTAGTCCTTGCCGATCTCCTCGAGGAAAATGGTGCGGTACCAGCGCGTGCTGCTGCCGATGCCGGCGATGACGCTGATGATCACCGGCAGCAGCAGGAAGCGCATCGCGTCCAGCCCGCCGGCGTAGCCCGAGATCGGCACCAGGTGCCAGACCTTGCTCACGAGGTACTGCCCGCCGATGATGTAGAACAGGCTGGAGATCGACATCATCGCCACGCACATCACCACGCCCCAGAAGTCGAGGTAGGTGGCGCGGAAGAAGGCCAGCAGCAGGGCAAACGACACCGTGACGAACAGGCCGAGCAGGAAGGTCGGCACGGCGATGGCCAGGCTCGGCCCCATGCGCGTCCTGATCTCGTGGCCGATGTCGCGCCCGTCGTCGGCGCGGCCGAAGTCGAGGACGAACAGCCTCACCGACTTCTCGAAGAAGATGGTGTTCGTCACCTTCGCCGCGCCCTCGGCACCCGCGTTGTAGAGCAGCGGTTTGTCGTAGCCGCGCTCGGCCTTCCATTTCCCGATGGCTTCCGGCGTGACGCGCTTGATGCCGAGCTGCATGCGCGCCATGTCGTCCGGCGTGTTGACGACGAAGAACAGCGCGAAGGTGAGGAGATTCACGCCGATCAGGATCGGAATGGCGTAGAGCAGGCGGCGGACGATGTATGCCAGCATCAGGCGCGCCCTTGCGAACGTTCCCGCCGGCGCCAGCCGATCAGCGCCGGCGCCGCCGTGAGGGCGAGAACGGCGAAAGCGAGCCCCAGCGGCCACAGCACCGGGCGGTTCCACTCGGCGCGCAGCCGCTCGCGCCGGGCAGCGTCGATCCGGCGGTACTTGAGGCCGTTGCGCGCCATCTGGTTGGGCTTGAGATTGGTCACCCAGCCATGGATGAGGCCGTAGTCCTTGGGGTGGAAGCCGAAGGACCAGGGCGCATCCTCGTGCAGGATGGCGGTCATGCGGTCGATCAGGGCCTGACGCGCCGGACCGTTCTCCATGTGCTTGACCTGCTCGAACAGGCGGTCGTATTCGGGATTGGCGTAGTTGGCGGCGTTCTCGCCCTGGAATTTGGCGCGGCTCTGCGCCGAATGGAAGAGGAAGAGAAAGTTCTCCGGATCGGGATAGTCGGCATTCCAGCCCCAGACGAACATCTGCGCCGCGCCCTTGCGCACCTTTTCCTGGAAGCGGTTGTAGTCGGTGCCGCGGATCTCGAGCTGGATCGACAGCTTGGCGAATTGCTTGCGGTACCAGTCGAGGCGCGGCTTGTCGCCGGGGCCGCGGTCGGTGGTATCGAGATACAGCACCAGCGGCTGTCCGCTTTTCGCCTCGCGGCCGTCGGGATAGCCGGCTTCGGCCAGCAGTTTCTTCGCCGTCTCGATCGGCTTGCGCCGCGGTGCCTCGCCCGCCCACTCGTACGCCACCGGATTGATGCCGGCCTCACCGGTGCGATAGCCGAAGATGCCGGGCGGAATCGGCCCCTGCCCCGGGATGCCGCGGCCGTTGGCGAAGATGGAAATGAACTCCTCCCAGTCGAGCGCTATCGAAATCGCCTGGCGCAGCTTCCTCGCCCGCTCGCGCGTCGCCGCGTCGGCCTGGCTGCCGCCGACCACCGGATCGAGCCAGTTGAAGGCGAAATAGCGCGTCGCCGTGCCGACGGAGGCTTCCAGCCGGATGCCCTTCGCCGCCATCTCGGGCGACACGACCGCCTCGCCTTCGACGGAAATGCGCACGGCCTGGTCGAAACTGTCGGAACTGATGCCCGAGGAATCGTAATAGCCCTGCAGGAACTTGTTCCAGTAGGGAATTCCCTCGCGCTCGCGCGAGAACACCACCTTGTCGATGAAGGGCATGCGCTTGCCCGCGTCGGCGAGGAGCCCCGCGGCCGCATCGTCCGGCTCGCCCTCGCCAGGATAGGCCTCGCCGCGGTAGTTCGGGTTGCGCTCCAGCACCATGCGCGCGTTGGGATTGTTCTCGTTCAGCATGTAGGGACCGGTGCCGATCGGGTACCAGTCGAGCGTCAGGTTCTTCTCGGCCATGCCGGGCTGGGCGAAAAAGCGGTCGGCCTCGGCCGGCACGGGCGCGAAGAAGTTCATCGCCAGCCAATAGGCGAACTGCGGATAGCGGCCCCTGATGCGGATGCGGTAGGTGTAGGTATCGAGTGTCTCGACGCCGGCGAGCGGGAACTGCGTGAGGTCCAGCCAGGCGCTGCGCCGGCCCGCGGCGGCCAGCGCCGCATCTTCCTTCTTCAGTCGCTCGGCGAATTCCTTGAGACCGACGATGTACTCGCTCATCAGGCCGAACACCGGCGAGTGCAGGCGCGGAAGGGCGAGCCGCTTGATCTGGTAGACGTAGTCCGCCGCCGTCAGCTCGCGCGTGCCGCTGTGCGGAAAGTCGCGCAGCGTGTAGACGTCACGCAGATCCTCGCCCTTCAGATCGTGATAGCGCAGCCGGCCAGACTCGTCACGGGCAAAAGCGGGATGCGGCTGATAAAGAACGCCGCGCCTGATGCGAATCTCGTAGATCGAGAAGGCCACCTTGGGCGAATCGGCCGCCACCGGCCGGCCCGCCGCATCCTCGTAGCGCGGCCGCGGCACCGCCTCGGCCGTCATCGGCACCAGCTCGTAGGGCCGCTTCAGGTAGTGGTACTGCAGCGGCGGCTCGTAGATCTGCGCATTGAACTCGGCCTCGTCCTCGCTGTAGGACTGCACCGGGTCGAGATGCTTCGGCCGCTCGGTGAAGGCGCTGTAAAACGTGTTGCTGCCGCCGTCCTGCCCCGGATAGGGGTTGTTCCAGACCTCGCCGCAGCCGCCGAGAACAAAAGCGATAACAAGCAGCCAGCCATGCCGTGGAAATTCGCGCATCGTGCGCGGAGTGTAGCGGATGGCGGATTTGGCGTCATCTGCAGCGCTCCGCTATAATCGCGCAGTCATTTTCAGGGTTATCGACGATGGGCTTTCTCGACGGAAAACGCATTCTCATCACCGGCCTGCTCTCCAACCGTTCGATCGCCTACGGCATCGCCAAGGCCTGCCATCGAGAGGGGGCGAAGCTCGCCTTCACCTACCAGAACGAACGCTTCAGGGAGCGCATCGCCAAGTTCGCCGAAGAATTCGGCAGCACGCTCATCTTCCCCTGCGACGTGGCGGAAGACGCGCAGATCGACGCCCTCTTCGTTGAACTGGGCGGGCACTGGGAGGGGCTGGACGGGCTGGTGCATTCCATCGCCTTCGCGCCCAGCGAGGCCATCGAGGGCGACTTCCTCGACGGCATCACGCGCGAGGCCTTCCGCATCGCCCACGATGTTTCCTCCTACAGCTTCCCGGCGCTGGCCAAGGCGGCGCGCCCGCTGCTGCTGAAGGGCAACCATGCCGCCCTGCTCTGCCTGACCTATCTCGGCGCCGAGCGCACCATGCCCAACTACAACACCATGGGCCTGGCCAAGGCCAGCCTCGAGGCCGGCACGCGTTATCTCGCCTTCTGCCTCGGGCCGCAGGGCATCCGCGCCAACGCCATCTCGGCCGGCCCGATCAAAACCCTCGCGGCCTCCGGCATCGGCAACTTCGGCAAGTTGCTCGCCTACAACGCCCACCATGCGCCCTTGCGGCGCAATGTCACCATCGAGGAAGTCGGCAACGCCGCCGCCTTCATGCTCTCCGACCTCGCCAGCGGCATCACGGGCGAGACCATGTACGTCGATGGCGGTCTCAACACCACCGCCCTCGGCAACGCCGAACCGCTGCCGCAGTAGAGACGGCGCGCGAACCAAACAAAACGGGCTGCCGCGGCAGCCCGTTTTCGCTCGCGCAACCGGCTGTCAGAGCTTGCTGCGCGGACGTGCGGGTGCCGGCGCGGCGGGCGCCGCCCCCTCGCCCTCGCCGCCTTTCTCGAGCAGGGCCCGGTCTATCCTGACGCCGTATTGGGCCCGCTTGGCTGCGAGATAGACATTGAAATCCTCGCCGCCGGAGAGCTGCGCCAGCTGCATGCGCAGCGCACGCGCACGGGGATCGTCCGCGCCCCTGGCCGCCGATTTCACCTGCGAGATGCGATAGATCGCGAACGTTCCGTTCGGCAGCTGCAGGCCGGCATAGGACGGCATTTTCTCCACGGGCGCCTTGAAGATGGCGCGCTGTGCCTCGGGCGCCAGGCCGCGCATCGGCTGGCGCGACACGTTCTGGGCAGGGCTCCAGGCCAGGCTCACGCTTTCCCCCTTGGACAGGCGCGCCAGCCGCGCCTCGCCCTCCTGCCGGGCCAGTCGCGCGGCTTCCTCGGCGACCAGCTTCTTCTCGATCTCGGCCCGGACGGCTTCGAACGGGCGCAGCTCGGCCGGGCGCACGTCCAGCACGCGCGCCGCCGCCAGCGTGTTCGGCGCCACTTCGACGGCATCGGTGTTGCGCCGGTTCTTCAGCGCATCGTCCGAGAACAGGGCGCCGAAGAGCTTCTCGTTGCTGGCCAGCGGGCCGGCCGCGGCGCGGTTGGCCTGGTCGAAGAAGCCGGTCTGCTTCACTTCGAGCTTGAACTTCTCCGCCGCCGGCTTGAGCGAGTCGGACTGTTCATACACCATGTTGGAAAAGGTCTCGGCCGCTTCGGCAAACTTGCGGCCGGCCGCCTGTTGTTTCAGTTCTGTGGCGATGGCATCGCGCGACTCCTCGAAGCTGCGCACCTTTTCCGCCTTGATGCCGGTGACGCGGATCAGGTGGAAGCCGAACTCGCTGCGCACCACGTCGCTGGTCTGGCCCTCCTTGAGCGAGAACACCGCCTCCTCGAAGGGCTTCACCATGGCGCCGCGCGGGAAGAAGCCGAGATCGCCGCCCTTGGCGGCGGAACCCGGATCCTGCGAGTGCTCCTTTGCCAGCCTGGCGAAATCTGCCGGGTTCTTCTTCACTTGCTGCTGGATCGACTCTATTCTGGCGCGGGCGGCCTTCTGATCCGCCTCGGGCGCATCGGCCGGGGACTGGATCAGGATGTGGCTGGCGCGCCGCTCCTCCGGGCTGACATTGCCCTTGGCGTTCTTCTCGTAGGCGCTGCGGACCTCCTCTGCGCCGATCGTGGTCTGTGCCGCCAGCGCGTCGCGGCTGAGTACGACGAATTCGGCGCGGATCTGCTGCGGGATCTCGAACAGCTTGCGGTTGCTCTCGTAGAAGGCCTTGACCAACTCCGCCGGCACCTTGACCTGCCCGGCGAACCGTTCCGGCCTGATCATCGCCTCGCTCGTTTCACGCTCCTCGAGCTGGATTGCCAGCACGCGCTCGGCTGCGGCGCGCGACACGACGGCGGTGTCGGACACCGATTGCACCAGCTGCTGCAGGGTGAGGTCCTGTCGCAGCTTGGCCTCGAAGCCGGCCTGGGTCAGGCCCTGCGCGCGCAGGGCCTGCTCGTAGCGGCGCATGGAGAACTTGCCGTCCTCCTGCAAGGCGGGAATCGAGCCGATCACCTCGCGCAACTGGAGATCGCTCGCCGTAAGGCCGGCTTTCGTGGCGTGCAGCATGAGCAGGCGCTGCGAAACGAGCGAGTCGAGCATGGCCGCCCGCGCTTCCGGCGCCTCGAGCATGGCCGGGTTGAATTCGCGTCCGAACTGCGCGCGCAGGCGCTCCTGCTGGTCGCGCATGGCCTGGGCGAATTCCTGCTGGGAGATCGCGCTGCCGCCAACGCTGGCCAGATCGCCGCCGCGGCCGCCGCCCCTGAAATAGGAGTCGATGCCCCAGAAGGCGAACGGCAGGGTGATCAGGAGCAGGAAAGCCTGGACAATCCGCTTGTTGTTTCGAACCGCGTCAAACATGGTGGGTCACCGTATCAGGCCTGCTGACTATATGAAAAAAGGCGAACTCGCGTTCGCCTTTTTTGGTGTTGGCGGAGTGGACGGGACTCGAACCCGCGACCCCCGGCGTGACAGGCCGGTATTCTAACCGACTGAACTACCACTCCTGAATCCTCCTGCTTCCGGCCGGGATCGTCACTCATCCGACTGGTGGGTGCTGACGGGATCGAACCGCCGACATTCGCCTTGTAAGGGCGACGCTCTACCGGCTGAGCTAAGCACCCGCATGCTACCCCTGGTCGGCCGCAAGGGCCGCTCCAGCAAAGCGCGCTAGTTTACCGCATCTTTCAGCTCTTTTCCAGCGCGGAACTTGGGCACGCGCGCGGCCTTGATCTTGATCGTCGCGCCGGTGCGCGGATTGCGGCCGCTGCGCGCCGCCCGCTTGCCGACGTAGAAGGTGCCGAAACCGACCAGCGTCACCATGCCGCCCCGCTTCAGGGTAGTGCGGATGGCGCCCACGGCAGCGTCAAGGGCCCGCCCGGCAGCCGCTTTGGAAATGTCCGCCGATTTGGCGATCTGATCGATGAGTTCCGACTTGTTCACAAAGGCCCCCTCTGACTTGGAATGATTGATGAATCGCAAACTGCAAGCGTAGAGGGCGCTTTATAGCAAGGCGAAAAAGCCCGTGTCAAGCGAATGCATCACGTACGCGGAGGAACGGGCGCGATGCCGGACGGCGCAAGCGCCGCCCGGCATGCGAGTGAGAATGGATTCAGTGCGTAATCAGGTTCGAGGCGGCGTTGGCATCGCCTGCGGGAACCGCCGCCACCTCGGCCGACTCGGCCAGCGGCTCGGGCTTGCGCTCGAGCGCCAGTTCGAGCACCTGGTCGATCCACTTCACCGGCACGATCTCCAGCGCGTTCTTGATGTTTTCCGGCATCTCCGTCAGGTCCTTGACGTTTTCTTCCGGGATCAGCGCCGTGCGGATGCCGCCGCGCACGGCGGCCAGCAGCTTCTCCTTGAGGCCGCCGATGGGCAATACCTCGCCGCGCAGCGTGATCTCGCCGGTCATCGCCACGTCGGCGCGCACCGGAATGCCCGTCAGGATCGAAACGAGGGCCGTCGAAATCGCGATGCCCGCGCTGGGGCCGTCCTTCGGCGTCGCGCCTTCGGGCAGGTGGATGTGGATGTCGCTCTTCTGGTAGAAGTCCTCGGAGATGCCGAGCGCCTTGGAGCGCTTGCGCACCACCGACAGCGCCGCCTGGATCGACTCCTGCATCACTTCGCCCAGCTTGCCGGTGGTCATGGTCTTGCCCTTGCCGGGCAGCACCACGGCTTCGATGGTGAGCAGCTCGCCGCCCACCTCGGTCCACGCCAGACCGGTGACCTGGCCGACCTGGTTTTCCTTCTCCGCCATGCCGTAGGTGTACTTGCGCACGCCGAGATACTTGTCGAGGTTCTTCGCGTTCACCACCACCTTGCTGTGGCGTTTCTTCAGCACCAGCGCCTTCACCACCTTGCGGCAGATCTTCGACACTTCGCGCTCCATGCTGCGCACGCCGGCTTCGCGCGTGTAGTAGCGCACGATGTCGCGCAGGGCGTCCTCGGTCACCGACAGCTCTTCCTTCTTCAGGCCGTTGTTCTTCATCTGCTTGGGCAGCAGGTAGCGCTGGGCGATGTTGACCTTCTCGTCCTCGGTGTAGCCGGAGAGACGGATCACCTCCATGCGGTCGAGCAGCGGCGCCGGAATGTTGAGGGTGTTGGCGGTGGCGACGAACATCACGTCGGACAGGTCGTATTCGACCTCGACGTAGTGGTCGACAAAGGTGCTGTTCTGCTCGGGATCGAGCACCTCGAGCAGCGCCGAGCTCGGATCGCCGCGGAAGTCCTGCCCCATCTTGTCGACCTCGTCGAGCAGGAAGAGCGGGTTCTTCACGGCGACCTTGGTCATGTTCTGCAGGATCTTGCCGGGCATGGAACCGATGTAGGTGCGGCGGTGGCCGCGGATCTCCGCCTCGTCGCGCACGCCGCCCACCGACATGCGCACGAACTTGCGGTTGGTGGCGCGGGCGATCGACTGGCCGAGCGAGGTCTTGCCGACGCCCGGGGGACCAACCAGGCAGAGGATCGGCGCCTTCAGCTTGTCGACGCGCTGCTGCACGGCCAGGTATTCGAGGATGCGCTCCTTGACCTTCTCCAGACCGTAGTGGTCCTTCTCCAGCACCTTCTCGGCGGCGGAGAGGTCCTTGCCGATGCGGCTCCTCTTCTTCCACGGCAGGTTGGTCAGCGTCTCGATGTAGTTGCGCACCACCGTCGCCTCGGCCGACATGGGCGACATCAGGCGCAGCTTCTTCAGTTCGGACTGGGCCTTGGCCTGGGCTTCCTTGCTCATGCCGGCGGCCTTGATCTTCTTCTCCATCTCGTCGAGGTCCGCGCCCTCCTCGCCCTCGCCGAGCTCCTTCTGGATGGCCTTGACCTGCTCGTTCAGGTAGTACTCGCGCTGGCTCTTCTCCATCTGGCGCTTGACGCGGCCGCGGATGCGCTTCTCCACCTGCAGGATGTCGAGTTCGGTCTCGAGCTGCGAGAGCAGCTTCTCCAGTCGCGCGCCGACTTCGAATATCTCGAGGATCTCCTGCTTCTGCTCGAGCTTGAGCGGCAGATGCGCGGCGATGGTGTCGGCCAGGCGCCCGGCCTCCTCGATGCCGGCGAGGGACGTCAGGATCTCCGGCGGGATCTTCTTGTTCAGCTTCACGTACTGGTCGAACTGGGCGATGATGGCGCGGCGCATCGCCTCCACCTCGTGCGTGGTGCGCTCCGCCGCCGGAACGGGCACCACCGTCGCGGAGAACATGCTGCGCTGGTCGCTGATGCGCTCGATGCGCGCACGCTGGCTGCCCTCGACCAGCACCTTCACCGTGCCGTCGGGCAGCTTGAGCATCTGCAGGATGTTGGCGATGCAGCCGATCTCGTACATGTCCTCGACGCCGGGCTCGTCCTTGGCCGCGGACTTCTGCGCCACGAGCAGGATGTGCTTGCCCGCCTCCATGGCGGTTTCCAGCGCCTTGATCGATTTCGGTCGCCCGACGAAGAGCGGGATCACCATGTGCGGGAATACCACCACGTCCCGAAGGGGAAGCAGCGGCAATTCGGTTCTGTCTGCGGGGAGGTCAAGCGCGCTTGACATGATCGTTGTCCTTTGTAATGACTGCCGTTAAGCCCACATTGGGGTCAACGGCCGGAAATTCAAGAAGTTCAGCGCCGGCGGAAAGGCCGGCCGAATCAATCAGTTGGAGCCCGCCACCTTGGGCTGGTCGGCATAGATGAGGATGGGCTTGGAGGCGCCCTCGATCATGCCTTCGTCGACCACCACCTTGGAGACATTCTCCATGTTGGGAAGTTCATACATGGTGTCGAGGAGGACCGACTCGAGGATGGAGCGCAGCCCGCGTGCGCCGGTCTTGCGCTTGAGCGCCCTGCGCGCGATGGCCTGCAGGGCCTGGGGACGGACTTCGAGCTCGGCGCCTTCCATGGCGAAGAGCTTCTGGTACTGCTTGATGAGGGCGTTCTTCGGCTCGACGAGGATTTCCATCAGCGCCGCCTCGTCCAGCTCGTGCAACGTCGCCACCACGGGCAGGCGGCCGACGAATTCCGGGATGAGGCCGAACTTGATGAGGTCTTCCGGCTCGACCAGGCGCAGGGTCTCGGTGACGTCCTTGCTGTCGCGGCTTTTCACCTCGGCGCCGAAGCCGATGCCGGCCTGCTCGGTGCGGTTGCGGATGACCTTGTCGAGGCCGTCGAAGGCGCCGCCGCAGACGAAGAGGATGTTGGTCGTGTCGACCTGGACGAAGTCCTGGTTCGGGTGCTTGCGCCCGCCTTGCGGCGGCACCGAGGCGATGGTGCCCTCGATCAGCTTGAGCAGCGCCTGCTGCACGCCTTCGCCCGAGACGTCGCGCGTGATCGACGGGTTGTCGCTCTTGCGCGAGATCTTGTCGATCTCGTCGATGTAGACGATGCCCTGCTGCGCCTTCTCGACCTCGTAGTCGCACTTCTGCAGCAGCTTCTGGATGATGTTCTCGACGTCCTCGCCGACGTAGCCGGCCTCGGTCAGGGTCGTCGCGTCGGCCATGACGAAGGGCACGTTGAGCAGGCGCGCCAGCGTCTGCGCCAGCAGCGTCTTGCCCGAGCCGGTCGGGCCGATGAGCAGGATGTTGCTCTTGGCGAGCTCCACCTCGTCGCTCTTCGACAGGTGCTTGAGGCGCTTGTAGTGGTTGTAGACGGCGACCGACAGGATGCGCTTGGCCGGGTCCTGGCCGATGACGTACTGGTCGAGGATGGCGCAGATCTCCTTCGGCGTCGGCAGATCGCCCTTGGCGCCCTTGCCGCCGTGGTCCGAGGCGATCTCGTCACGGATGATGTCGTTGCACAGCTCGATGCACTCGTCGCAGATGAAGACGGACGGGCCGGCGATGAGCTTGCGCACCTCGTGCTGGCTCTTGCCGCAGAAGGAGCAGTAGAGGAGCTTCTCGCCGCCGGTTTTCTTGTCCGTCATTTCCGTCTCCTTAGGCCCCGGTCTCCGCCCGATTCGTCAGCACCTTGTCCACCAGGCCGTAGTCGACGGCCTCGGCGCCCGAGAGGAAGTTGTCGCGGTCGGTGTCGCGCTCGATGCGCTCGATCGGCTGGCCGGTGTGCTTCGCCATGATCTCGTTCAGTTTCGCGCGCAGGTAGAGGATTTCCTTGGCGTGGATCTCGATGTCCGAGGCCTGGCCCTGGAAGCCGCCCATCGGCTGGTGGATCATCACGCGCGAGTTGGGCAGGCAGTAGCGCTTGCCCTTGGCCCCGGCCGCCAGCAGGAAGGCGCCCATGCTCGCCGCCTGGCCGACGCACAGCGTCGACACGTCCGGCTTGATGAACTGCATGGTGTCGTAGATGGCCAGGCCCGCCGAGACGGAGCCGCCCGGCGAGTTGATGTAGAAGTAGATGTCCTTGTCGGGGTTTTCCGACTCGAGGAAGAGCAGCTGGGCGACGACCAGGTTGGCCGTGGCGTCGTTCACCGGCCCGACCAGGAAGATGACGCGCTCCTTGAGCAGGCGGGAATAGATGTCGTAGGCGCGTTCGCCGCGCCCGCTCTGCTCGATCACCATCGGGATCAGGCCGAGGCCGACCGGATCCCAGCGGTTGTTGTCGTCTGATTGCATCATGCTCGGTCCCGGCATCATGCCGCATTTCCCATGAGTTCGTCAAAAGACACCGGCTTGTCCGTCGCCTTCGCGTTGGCCACAACCCAGTTCACCACGTTCTCCTCGATGGAGAGCGCCTCGACCTGGGCCAGGCGCTGCGGCTGCGAGTAGTACCAGCGCACCACTTCGTCCGGCTGCTCATAGGACTGCGCCTGCTCGTCGATGAGCGCGCGCACCTGTTCCGGCTTGGCGTGCAGGGCGTGCTGCTTCACCGCCTCGGCGATGATCAGGCCGAGCTTGACGCGCCGCTCGGCCTGCGCGGTGAACCAGGAGGCGTCGACCGGCATGTTCTTCACGTCGACGCCGCGGTTGGCCAGATCCTGGCGCGCCGCCTCGGCCATCTGCTCGGCCTCCTGATCGATGAGGATGCGCGGCACCTCGAGCGGATTGGCATCGAGCAGCGCCTGCATGGCCTGCTCCTTGACGCGCGCCTTGACGCGCTTGCCCACTTCGGTTTCCAGGTTGCCGCGGATCTCGGCCCGCATCTTGGCCACGTCGCCGTCGGCGATGCCGAGCGACTTGGCGAAATCGGCATCGACCGCGGGCAGTTGCGGCGCCTCGACCAGCTTGACCGTCACCTCGAAGCTGACCTGCTTGCCGGCCAGCTCCCTGGCCTGATAGTCCTCCGGGAAGGTCAGGTCGAAGGTGCGGCTTTCGCCCGCGCTCAGGCCGACGATGCCCTTCTCGAAGTCGGGCAGCATGCGTCCCTCGCCGAGCACCACCGGATAGTCGGTGGCCTGGCCGCCCTGGAACACCTCGCCGTCAAGCTTGCCGGTGAAGTCGATGGTCACGCGGTCGCTGCTCGCGGCGGCGCGCCCGGCCTGGCTGAAGGCGGTGCGCTGCTTGCGCAGCACCTCGACCGTCTTGTCCACTTCCGCCTCGCCGACCGTGATCTGCGGCCGCTCGATCTCCTTGTCGCCGACACTATTCAGCCGGACCTCGGGATAGACCTCGAAGGTGGCGGAGAATTCGAGCTTGCTCCGGTCCTCGCCGCTCTTCGGCTCGATGCGCGGATAGCCGGCGACGCGCAGGTTCTGGCTGCGCACGGCTTCGCCGAAGGCCTTCTCGACCGCCTCGCCGATGGCTTCGTTGCGGGCCTGCGCCCCGTAGTGCTGTTCCACCATCTTGAACGGCACCTTGCCGGGGCGGAAGCCGGACATCTTCACGGTGCGCGCCATCTTCCTCAGGCGCTGCTCGACATCCTTCTCGATATCCGCCATCTGCACCGCCATGTCGATGCGGCGCTCGAGGGAGCTTGTTGCGGGTTGCTGATTGGTCTGCATGAAAAATCCCAGAATAAATCAATCGTTTGCACTGTAGCTGGTGCGAAGGGCGGGACTTGAACCCGCACGCCTCGCGGCGCTGGAACCTAAATCCAGTGCGTCTGCCAATTCCGCCACCTTCGCGTGCTGTGATTTTACCCTATAAGCCCCTATACTGGCGACCCCTGTATGTGAGGCAAGTGCCCGTCGGGCCGCGTTTTTTTCGATGTCCGTCGATCATTACGAAAACTTCCCCGTCGCCTCCTTCCTGCTGCCCGCCAGGCTGCGCGCGCCGGTCAAGGCGATCTATGCCTTTGCCCGCAGCGCCGACGACATTGCCGACGAAGGCGAACTCAGCGATGCCGACCGCCTCGCCGGCCTCGACCGCTACCGCGCCGAGCTGGATGCCATCGAGGCCGGACGGTCGACGGACGACCCGATTTTCCAGCGCCTGCGGCCGGTCATCGCCGAATACCGCCTGCCCGTGCCGCTCTTGCGCGACCTGCTCGACGCCTTCGCACAGGACGTGACGAAGAAACGCTATGCCGATTTCTCCGAACTGATGGACTACTGCCGCCGTTCGGCCGATCCCGTCGGCCGCCTGCTGCTGCATCTGTTTGGTCACGACGATCCGAAAAGTCAGTCCCTGTCGGACGGCGTCTGCAGCAGCCTGCAGCTCATCAACCACTGGCAGGACATCGCCATCGACTGGGGGAAGGGCCGCGTCTATCTGCCGCAGGACGAACTGGCGCGCTTCGGCATCCGCGAGAGCCAGATCGCGGAAGGCCGCTGGGATGCGGCCTGGGCGGCCATGATGGATTTCCAGATCGATCGCGCCCGCGCCCTGATGGCGGCGGGCAGCCCGCTGGTGCATGCGCTGCCCGGACGCATCGGCCTCGAGCTGCGCCTCATCGTCGCCAGCGGCTTCCGCATGCTGGACAAGCTGCAGCGCGTGCGCGGCGACGTGTTCCGCCGCCGGCCGGTCATCTCGGGACGCGACTGGCCCGGCATCCTGTTCCATGCGGCCGTGGGGTGAGCATACGATGACCCCCGATGCCTATTGCCAGCAGAAAGCGGCCGCCAGCGGCTCCAGCTTCTACTACAGCTTCCTCTTCCTGCCGCCGGAGCGCCGCCGCGCCATCACCGCCCTCTACGCCTTCTGCCGCGAGGTGGACGACGTCGTCGACGAGTGCAGCGATGCCGCACTGGCGCGCGCCAAGCTCGCCTGGTGGCGCGCCGAGCTGGCCGCCACCTACGAGGGCCGGCCGAGCCACCCGGTGACGCAATCCCTCGCCGGGGTGCTGACGCACTTCAACCTGCCGCAGGAAATTCTTGCCGAGATCATCGACGGCATGGAGATGGACCTGACGCAGACGCGCTATCCGGACTTCAAGGCGCTGCACCTGTATTGCTACCGCGTCGCCAGCACGGTCGGCCTGCTCGCGGCGGAGATCTTCGGCTACGAGGACCGCCGCACGCTCAAGTACGCCCACGACCTCGGCCTCGCCTTCCAGCTCACCAACATCATCCGCGACGTCGGCGAGGACGCCCGTCGCGGCCGCATCTACCTTCCGTCGGACGAACTGGCCCGTTTCGGCCTGAACGCGGAAGATATCCTGTACGGACGCTACAGCGAGGCTTTCAGGAACCTGATGGTGTTTCAGATCGAACGCGCCGAAACGTTTTACGAGCAGGCCTTCGCCCAGTTGCCCGCGCAGGACCGCAGGGCGCAGCGGCCCGGCCTGGCGATGGCGGCGATCTACCGCGCCCTGCTGCGGGAGATCCGCAAGGACGGCTGCCGCGTCCTCGACCGCCGCATCGCGCTCACGCCGCTGCGCAAGCTGTGGCTGGCCTGGCGCACCTGGAACTCGAACAAGGGATAGCCGAAATGCACGTGGCCATCGTCGGCGCGGGGTACGCAGGCATGGCGGCCGCGGCGGAACTCGCCGCGCGCGGCGTGCGCGTCTCGGTCTTCGAGGCTTCGCGCACGCTGGGCGGCCGCGCGCGCCGCACCGAACTGCACGGCCACCCGCTCGACAACGGCCAGCACATCCTGGTCGGCGCCTACACGGAGCTGCTGCGCCTGATGCGCCTGGTCGGCACCGATGCCGACGCGCTGCTCGAACGCCTGCCGCTCACCCTCGTCTTCCCCGGCGAGATGCGCCTCGCCGCGCCGCGCCTGCCGTCGCCGCTGCACCTGGCCGTGGCCCTGCTCACCGCGCAGGGCCTGCCCCTCGCCGCACGACTCGGCGCGGTGCGCTTCATGCGGCACATGAAACGGGACGGCTTCCGGCTCGAGGCCGACCTCTCCTTCACCGCGCTCATGCGCCGGCATGGCCAGCACGCCGCGGCGGTGCGCTACCTGTGGGCACCGCTCTGCATCTCGGCGCTCAACACGCCGCCCGACGAAGCTTCGGCCCAGGTCTTCCTCAACGTCCTGCGCGACAGCCTCGCCGCGCGCCGCGAGGCGAGCGACCTGCTCATCGCGCGCGCGGACTTCTCCGCCCTCTTTCCCGAGCCGGCGGAACGTTTCGTGCTGGACCGTGGCGGCGAGGTGCTGCGCGGCTGCGCCATCGCCTCGGTCAGCTGGGATCCCTACGGCTTCCGCCTCGAGGGCGACCCTTCCGGCCGCAGCTACTCGCATGTAATCGCCGCCGTCGCCCCCTACCGCCTCGCCGCGCTGGCGCAGCAGCTGCCGCGCATCGCCCCCACCCTCGAGACCGTGGCGCGCCTGGAATACGAGCCGATCCTCACGGCCTACCTGGCCTACGCGCAGGCCGTGCGCCTGCCCGCGGCCATGGTCGGCGTCGGCGGCACGGCGCATTTTCTCTTCCCGCGCGGCGAGCGCATCGTCGCCGCGGTGACCAGCGCGCGCGGCCCGCACCTGGACCTGCCGCGCGAGGAACTCGTCGCGCGCATCCATGCCGAAGTCGTGGCGGCGGCCGGCCCGCTGCCGCCGCCGGAATGGTCGCAGGTCATCGTCGAGAAACGCGCCACTTTCGCCTGCCGGCCCGGCGTGGAGCGGCCCGGCTGCGAAACGCCGCTCGCCAATTTCCTCATCGCGGGGGACTACGTCGCCTCGGACTACCCGGCCACGCTGGAAGCGGCGGTGCGCAGCGGCGTGGCCTGCACGCGACTGATCGCGTCGTAGGTCGGCCTTCAGGCCGACAGCGGCGGCGCATTTCGGGCTGAAGCCCGACCTACATCAGTTTGCCGCCGGAGAGCTTGAGCACGCGGCCGCAGCGCCGCGCGATGGCCTCGTCGTGCGTCACCAGCACCAGCGTCGTGCCCTGCTCGGCGTTCATGTCGAACATCAGGTCGATGATGGCCGCCCCGGTGGCGGCGTCGAGGTTGCCGGTCGGCTCGTCGGCCAGCAGCAGGGCCGGCTTCGCCGCGAAGGCACGCGCAATGGCGACGCGCTGCTGCTCGCCGCCGGAGAGGTGCTTCGGGTAATGGCCGAGGCGCTGCGACAGGCCGACGCGCGCCAGCATCTGCCCGGCATCGGCGCGCGCGCCGATGCGCCCGGCCAGCTCCAGCGGCAGCATGACATTCTCATGTGCAGTGAGCGCCGGCAGCAGCTGGAAGGACTGGAAGACGAAGCCGAGCATCTCGCCGCGCAGCGCGGCGCGCGCATCCTCGTCGAGGGCATTGATGTCGCGCCCGGCCAGCCGCACGCGGCCCTGCGACGGAACGTCGAGGCCGGCGAGCAGTCCAAGCAGCGTGGATTTGCCCGAGCCCGAGGCGCCGACGATGGCCACCGCCTCGCCGGCCATGACCTTGAAGGAAATCTCGTGCAGAATCACCAGCCGGCCGTCGCCGCTCGGCACTTCCTTGCCGAGCGCGTCAGCCTCGACCATGGGAACAGTTGCATCAATGCTCAAATTCATCTCTGCGGGAGTCATTCTTCTGTCTTCCTTCGTCGCGCAGGCGGCAAGTACGATCCTTGTCGTCGGCGACAGCATCTCGGCCGGCTACGGGCTCGCCCAGGGGCAGTCCTGGCCGGCGCTGCTGGAAAAACGCCTGCGCGAGCAGCGGCTGGATTATAGCGTCGCCAACGCCAGCATCAGCGGCGACACCACCGCCGGCGGGCGCAGCCGCATCGGCGCCGCACTCGACCAGGCGCGGCCCGCGATCGTCGTCATCGCGCTGGGCGGCAACGACGGCCTGCGCGGCCTGACGGTCGCCCAGATGCGCGACAACCTCGGCGCCATGATCGAGGCGGCCCAGGCGCGCAAGGCGCGCGTCGTGCTGGCCGGCATGAAGCTGCCGCCCAACTACGGCGCCGACTACACGCGCGCCTTCGAGCAAAGTTACGCCGAGTTAGCGCGCCGCCACAAGGCGGCGCTGGTGCCCTTCCTGCTGGAAGGCGTGGCGGAAAAACGCGAACTCTTCCAGCCCGACAACATCCATCCCACGGCGGCAGCGCAGCCGCTCATCCTCGACAACGTCTGGAAAGCGCTGCGGCCGCTGCTCAAATGACCCGCAGCCGGGCGGCGCCCGCCTGCAGGCTGCCGATGGCGCACGCCTCGGCGAAGCCGGCGCCGCGCAGCTCGGCCAGCACCGTCGCCGCGGTTTCCGGCGCGCAGGCGACGAGGAGCCCCCCGCTGGTCTGCGGATCGGTGACGAGTTTCTGCTGCCAGTCCGGCGCGCCCGCCGGGAATTCGACCTCAGCCCCATAGCCGTTCCAGTTGCGCGTCGAGGCGCCGGTGGCGATGCCTTCCTGGACGAAGCCGACCGCCTCGGGGATCAGCGGCAGGTCTGCGAAGGACACGCTGGCAGTGAGCGACGAGCCGCGGCAGATCTCCAGCAGGTGGCCGGCCAGCCCGAAGCCGGTGACGTCGGTGATGGCATGCACGCCGTCCAGCTCGGCCAGGCGCGCGCCGGGCGTGTTGAGTTTCGTCGTGTGGCGAATCATGGTGGCGTAGCCGGCCGGCGTGAGAAGGCCCTTCTTCAGCGCGGCGGAGAGGATGCCGACGCCGAGCGGCTTGCCGAGGATCAGCACGTCGCCGGCCCTTGCGCCGCTGTTGCGCTTGACGCGCTGCGGATGCACCAGCCCGAGCGCCACCAGGCCGTAGATCGGCTCCAGAACGTCGATGGAGTGCCCGCCGGCGATGGGGATGCCGGCCTCGGCGCAGACCGACTCGCCGCCGGCGAGGATTTTCCGGATCACCTCGAGCGGCAGCTTGTCGAGCGGCATGCCGACCACCGCCAGCGCCATGATCGGCCGGCCGCCCATGGCGTAGATGTCGGAGATGGCGTTGGTCGCGGCGATGCGGCCGAAGTCGTAGGGGTCGTCGACGATCGGCGTGAAGAAGTCCGTCGTGGCGACGATGGCCTGCTCATCGTTGAGCTGGTACACCGCCGCGTCGTCGCTGGTCTCGGTGCCGACGATAAGCTCCTTCGGTATGGCGCGCAGCGGCGTGTCGGCAAGCAGTTCGGTGAGCACGGCCGGGGCGATTTTGCAGCCGCAGCCGCCGCCGTGGGAGAATTGCGTAAGTTTGATGTCCATGACAAGAATGAAATCGATAGGCGTTGCGAACGTAACACAGGCCGGCGAATTTGACGAGATCATCGACGTGCGCTCGCCCGCCGAGTTCGCCGAAGACCACATGCCGGGCGCGATCAATTGCCCGGTGCTCTCCAACGAGGAGCGCGCCCGCATCGGCACGCTCTACAAGCAAGAATCGCCCTTCGCCGCCAAGAAGCTGGGCGCGGCACTGGTCGCCCGCCACATCGCCGAGCACATCGAGGCGCGCTTCCTCGACCGGCCGCGCTCCTGGCGCCCCCTGATCTACTGCTGGCGCGGCGGCAAGCGCAGCGGCGCCATGACCCACGTGCTGCGCCAGATCGGCTGGCAGGCCTGCGCACTGGAAGGCGGCTACAAGTCCTGGCGCCGCCACGTCGTCGAGCAGCTCGCCGAGCTGCCGCGGCGCTTTGCCTTCCGCGTCGTCACCGGCGCCACCGGCAGCGGCAAGAGCCGCCTGCTCGAGGCCCTCGCCGCCCAGGGCGCGCAGGTGCTCGACCTGGAGGCGCTCGCCGCGCACAAGGGATCTGTACTGGGCGGCCTGCCGGACGAGGCTCAGCCCTCGCAGAAGATGTTTGAAAGCCGCCTGCTCGCCGTGCTGCAGGGACTGACTTTTTCCGAGCCGGTGTACGTCGAGGCGGAGAGCCGCAAGATCGGCCAGCTGCAGGTGCCCGACGCCCTGCTCGAGAACATGCGAACCAGCCCCTGCCTGCGCATCGAGGCCACCGACGCCGCGCGCGTCGCCTTCCTCATCGGCGACTACGACTACTTCCTCGCCGACCCTGCGAGCCTGAAGGCGAAGCTCGCCTGCCTGCGCGAGTTGCAAAGCGGCGAAACGCTGGCGCGCTGGAATGCGCTCATCGACCAGCATGACTGGCCGGCCCTGGTGGGCGAACTGCTGGAGAAGCACTACGACCCGCTCTACAAGCGCTCGCAGGGAAAGAACTACACGCACTTCTCCGAGGCACCGCGCTTCGCCACCGACGACCTCTCGCCGGCCGGCCTGAACAAACTGGCCGCCAAGATTCTCGCTACATCTGCCTGAACAGGTGGGCGTAGCTGCGGCTCACCGTGACCGTTTCCGGCCGGTCGCGCAGGCCGAGAAGCACGCGGCCGCTCTCGTCGTGGCGGGCGGTGGTGACGAAGCGCGCATTCACGATGGTGCCGCGATGCACCTGCCAGAACGTCTCCGCATCGAGCTGTTCCGCCAGTTCCCTGATCGGCGTGCGGATGAGCAGCTCGCCCGCCGCGGTCATCACCGCAGTGTATTTGTCCGCCGCCTGGAAATAGCGCACCTCCTCCACCGCCACCAGGCGCACGCTGTCACCCACCGAGGCACGGATCCACTTCAGCGGCGCCGGTCTCGCCGTGCCGGCGGGACTGACTTTTTCCAGCGCCTCGGCCAGCCGGCTGCGCTCGTCGCCGCAAGGCGCCCTCACCGCCCGGCGCAGCCGCTCGACGGTCTGCGTCAGGCGCGCGTCCTCGGCCGGCTTCAGCACGTAGTCGACCGCAGCGCGCTCGAAGGCTTCCACCGCGTACTGGTCATAGGCGGTGACGAACACCACCTGGCAGGGAAAGTCGAGGCGCGCCGCCACTTCGAGGCCGGTGAGCCCAGGCATGCGGATGTCGAGGAAGGCGATGTCGGGCTTGTGCTGTTCCAGTTGCGACAGCGCGACGGGGCCATCGTGGCAGACGGCGACCACCTGCAGCCCGGGCCACAACACCTGCAGGCGGCGCCGCAGGTCCTCCGCGAGCAATGGTTCGTCGTCGGCGATCAGTGCCGTCGGCTTCAAACAGGGATCTCCAGCGTGGCGGCGACGCCGCCGGCCTGATTGCCGCGCACGTCGAGCGAGGCCGCTTCGCCAAACAGCGCGGCAAGGCGCTGGCGCACGTTTTCCAGGCCAAAGCCCGAGCCTCCAATGCCTTCCCGCAGGCCCGTACCGGTGTCGGAAACGACGATCCGGAGACGCCCATTGGCCTGCTCCGCCGCAATGCGCACCTCCCCGCCCCCCACCTTCGGCTCGATGCCGTGGGTGATGGCATTCTCCACCAGCGGCTGCAGCAGCAGGAGCGGAAACGGCCGCGCCAGCAGGGCCTCGGGCACGTCGAAGACGACGCGCAGCCGCTCGCCGAAGCGCAGGCCGACGATGTCGAGATAGCGCCGCAGCAGCTCGATCTCGTCGCCGAGGGTCGACTCGACCTCGCGCGTGCGCTGCAGGGTCGCGCGCAGCCAGGCGATGAGGTCGCCCAGCAGGCGCTCGGCCCGCTCCGGGTCGCTGCGGATCAGCACGGCGAGGTTGGCCAGGGTGTTGAAGAGGAAATGCGGCTCGACCTGCGCCTGAAGCATTCTGAGTTGCGCGCCGACGCGTTCCTTCTCCGCCAGCGCCTCGCGCAACTGGCGCTCCCTGAGTTCCGCCTCGAGCTGCCTCATGCGCTCGCGCAGGTAGAACAGCGCGCTGATGGCGGTGCCGAAGAGCAGGCCGATCAGCAGCGACTGCCAGGCCATCGCGCCGAGCCATTCGTCGCCGCGCGAACTCAGCAGCAGCGTGGCCAGGCCGACGCCCGCCGCCGCGCCGGCCGGCACGGCGAGGATCATGCCGAGCGTCTTGCCGCGCGGCGTCGGCGCCCAGCGCGTGCCGGCCAGGCAGCCGCCGTAGATGCACAGGCCGATGCACTGCGAGACGAGAAAATTTTCCGCCAGCGAATGGCCGACGCCGATCGCGGTCAGGAAGGCCGCGATCAGCGCATTGACGGCGAGGACGCCGAGCAGTTGCTGCCAGGAAAAGCTCATGGCCGGATGTTAAACGGCGGCCGTCGCCGTTGTCACCTCAGGGCCGCTCCGCCCGGCGCCGTTGCGCCATGAGTTCCTCCACCTTGCGCCGTTCCCATTCGTCGCCGAGCCAGCGGCCGCCGAAGAAGACGCCGGCCGCATGGATCAGGATGGCGATGCCCCAGCCGGCCAGCGGCCACACCACCCAGAGACGGCCCGGTGAGGACAGCAGGTTGATGACGAGCAGGCCGGCATTCACGGCAAGGTAGACGCTCAGATGCGTGTAGAAACCGCGCAACTGCCGCACGCGGCAGAGGGCCGCACGGTATTCCGGGGTGCTCTCGATGCTCGATTCCATTGTGTTTCTCCTTTCAGACGGGTTTGAAAACCATGAAGTAGAGGTTGGCCGCCGGCAGCACGGTGGCGAGGATGCCGACCCACAGCCAGATGCGGTTGAGGCGCCAGTATTCGTCGGGGATCGGGCCGCCGCCGGCGAAGCCGCGCGCCAGGCGCGCCAGCTTTATCTGCACGGGAATCAGTATCGCCACCCAAAGCAGGCCGGAGGCGAAGAACATGACCTGCCCCCAGACGAGCCAGGGCGCGTCGAGCGGCAGGCCGTGCAGGAAAACGTTGGCATAGGCGCCGAAGACGACCAGTCCGGAGCCGCCGAAGGTGAATATCCAGTCGGTCAGGGTCACCTGGCGCTGGGCGAAGGCGACGATGGCCGGGTGGCGCGTGCGGTCGGCCTGCACCTTCCACCAGCCGGTGACGATGATGTTGCCGACGAACAGCACGACGCCGAGGAGGTGAAGCGACTTGAATGCAAGGTAGGTGTTCATGCGGGCCTCCGTATTGAAGACGGGGCCAGATTAGCGGCACGGCAACGGCCGGCCCAACGCAAATGCGACGAAACGACGGAATCGGGGGGTGAAATGCGTCAGCCCAGGCGGAACGGGCCCGGACCCCGGACTGCACATAAGCGCTGCACCACGGCCGGCTTCGGCTGCGCCACCTCGCCCTGCTCGAAGGCGACGACATGCAATGCCTGGCCAAAGGCCTCCAGAAGCTCGCCGGGGCGCAGCAGGAAATCCGGGTTGGACGGCCGGCCGAAGCGCTCGTTGCCCAGCATGAAGGTCTCGTAGATCAGCACGCCGCCCGCGGCGAGCGCGGCAACGAGGTACGGAAACAGGGGGCGGTGCAGGTAGTTCGTCACGACGATGCCATCGAAGCCGCGGCCGGCATAGGGCCAGGCACCGTCCTCGAGGTCGGCCCGGCGCGCGCGCACGTTCTCCACACCGGCGAGCGTGGCGAGCGCCTCGGCGTCGCGGTCGACCGCCTCGACGCGCAGGCCGAGGCCGGCGAGCGGCTGCGCGTGGCGCCCCTCGCCGCAGGCCAGGTCGAGCACCTCGCCGCCAGCGCGGATCAGACTGGCGAAACGCAGCACCCAGACCGAGGCCGGCAGGGTGGCGGCAGGGCTCAAGTTGCGCATCGTCATTTCGTTAAACCGTTATTGCGTCGACCGTGTGCAGATTATAAGCTGCGACCATGAAGGCTCATCCCGCGCAGGACAGCAAACCGAAGCTCGGCGGCTTGTCGCCGCGCGCGGTCGCCTGGCTGGTGCTGGCGGGCGGCATCCTGATCGCCTTCCTCACCGCCAGTGTGACGTCGAACTTTCAGGCGCGCGAGACGCAGACCCGCTTCGACACGCAGGCCGACATCGCCTTCGTCCAGCTCGGCAAGCGACTCGACGACTTCCGCAACCTCATCCTCGGCCTGCAGGGCCTGTTCATCGGCTCCGGCCATGTGGACCGCGAGGAATTCCACCGCTATGCGGAGAACCTCAACCTGAAGCAGCGCCTGCCCGGCCTGCAGGCCCTGTCCTACCAGCGCTACGTCCGCCACGCCGAGAAGGCCGTTTACGTCGAACGCGTGCGCCACGACCGCAGCCTCGACCCCAACGGCTACCCGGCCTTCGCCATCCGGCCCGAGGGCGAACGGCCGGAGTATGTGGTGATCGATTACATCGAGCCGATGGCGCCCAACCGCTCCGCCTTCGGCTTCGACGCCGGCACGCAGCCGGGCAACGCCGACGCCATCCGCCTGGCGCGCGACACGGGCCATTTCCAGGTCTCCGAGCCCATGCAGATCGTGCAGAACCCGGGCGGCACGCCGCGCATCGTCATGCGCGCCCCGGTCTACCGGCCGCAGGCGCCGACCGCCACGGTGGCGCAGCGCCGCGAGGCCCTCGACGGCTTCGTCGTGCTCACCGTCGACGCCCATGAAAGCCTGGGCGAGTTCTTCGGCAAGCTGGGCAGCGCAGGCGTGCGCATCGTCATCGAGGACAGCGGCCTCGCCCAGCCCAACGGCGTCACCCGGCGCATCGCGGTCTTCGACAGCGGCGCCCCGGCCGAGTCGGCCCCGCTGCTGACGCGCAAGAACACCTGCGAGTTCGGCGGCCGCAACTGGGAGATCCTCTACAGCGCCTATCCCGCCTGGATCGAGGCACAGCCGGGCGGCAACACCGACCTGCTGATCTTCCTCGGCGGCAGCCTGGTCAGCCTGCTGCTGGCCCTGCTCTACCTGGCGCAGGCGCGCTCGCGCGAGCGTGCCACCCGCCTCGCCGAACGCATGACGCACGACCTGCGCCTCAACCAGCAGCGCCTGCAGGTCGTCGCCGACCTGTCGATGGACTGGTACTGGGAGCAGGATGCGCAGCACCGCTTCGTCAGCATCATCGGCCAGGCGCACGAGGCGGCCGGACTCGACGCCGCCCGCGTCCTGGGCAAGGCGCGCTGGGAGCTCGCGCCCGACGCGCTGAGCGCGGCCGAGTGGGAAGCCCATCGCCGCCATCTCGACGCGCACGAACCCTTCGATCTGGAATACGTGTTCGCCGCCGGCGATGGCCGGCGGCGCTGGCTGAAGGCATGCGGCGCGCCCCGCTTCGACGAGAGCGGCGACTTTCTCGGCTACCACGGCACCGGGCGCGACATCACCGATCAGGTCGAGGCGCAGGAGCGCCTGCGCGAGCAGGCCCGGCTCCTGCAGACCGTCTTCGAGCACATGAACCAGGGCATCAGCGTGGTCGACAAGGACCTGCGCCTGGCCGGCCACAACCGGCGCTTCCTGGAACTGCTCGATTTCCCCGATTCGCTTGTCCGGGAGGGAACCACCTTCGAGGATTTCATCCGCTACAACGCCGAGCGCGGCGAGTACGGGCCGGGCGATGTCGAGACGCTGGTGCGCGCCCGCACGGAACTGGCGCGGCGCTTCGAGCCGCATCGCTTCCGGCGCACCCGTCCCGACGGCAAGGTGCTGGAGATCGTCGGCGCGCCGCTCCCCGAGGGCGGCTTCGTCACCACCTACACCGACGTCACCGAGCAGGAGAGCTTCGCGCGCAAGCTGCAGAGCGAGCACGACTTCAGCCAGCACCTGATCGAGTCGATCCCGGGCGTTTTCTACCTGATCTCGCCGCAAGGCCGCTTCCTGCTCTGGAACCACAATTTCGAGAAGGTCACCGGCTACACGACGGAGGAAATGGCCGCCGCCTCCCCCCTCGACTTCTTCGAGGGCGAGGACAGGCAAAGGGTGGCCGACAGGATCGCCGAGGTATTCACCAAGGGCACGGCCAGCGTGGAGGCGCAGTTCGTCGTCAAGGACGGCGGCAGGTTCCCCTACTACTTCACCGGCGAGCGGCTCATCCTGGCGGACGGCAGCCCGGGCCTGGTCGGCGTCGGCCTTGACATATCGGAGCAGAAACAGGCCGAGGACGCCCTCGCCCGGCAGACCAACATCCTCAAGGCCACGCTCGAAGCCATGGACCAGGGCATCAGTGTCGTGGATGAAAACCTCACCATGTCGGCGCTGAACCGGCGCTTCTGCGAGCTGCTCGACATCCCCGATGGCCTGGCCCGGCAGGGCGCCACCTTCGCCGACTTCGCCCGCTTCAACGCCGAGCGCGGCGAATACGGCCCCTGCGACGTCGAGGCCAAGGTGGCCGAGATGGTCGAGCGCGCCCGCCATCCGCAGGCGCATCTGTTCCGCCGCACGCGTCCCAACGGCCGCATCATCGAAGTGAGGGGCAATCCCATGCAGGGCGGCGGCTTCGTCACCACCTACACCGACGTCACCGAGCAGGAGCATGCCCAGCAGGCGCTGCGGCTCTCCGAGCAACGCTACCGCAACCTGATCGACCTCTCCCCCGACGCCATTTTCGTGCACCGCAAGCGCCTCATCCTGATCGCCAACCCGGCGGCGGCGACGCTCTGGGGCGTCGGCCGCATCGAGGAAGCGATCGGCCACGACCTGCTCGACTTCATCCACTCCGACTCGCGCGAGCTGGTCAAGGAGCGCATCGCGCGCATCGAGTCCGACCCCGCGCTGTTCCGCCTGCCCTGGATCGAGCAGGAATACCTGCGCCCCGACGGGACAGTGATTCCGGTGGAGGGCTCGGCCACGGTGATCCAGCTCGAGGACGGCCCGGCCGTCCTCTCCGTCATTCGCGACATCTCCTCGCGCAAGGCCGCCGAGAACGCCGTCCGCGAGCTCAACGTCACGCTGGAGCGGCGCGTGCGCGAGCGCACCGCCGAGCTGGAAGCCTCCAACCAGGAGCTGGAGTCGTTCAGCTATTCCGTCTCGCACGACCTGCGCGCACCGCTGCGCGCGCTCAACGGCTTCAGCCACCTGCTCAAGGAGGAGTACGCCCACCGCATCGACGCCAACGGCCTCAACTATCTGGAGCGCATCCGCGCCGCCAGCAAGCGCATGGGCGAACTGATCGACAACCTGCTCGACCTCGCCCGCGTCAGCCGCCAGGATCTCAAGCGCGTGCACGTCGACCTCAGCGCGCTCGCCGGCGAGATCCGCGAGGCCCTCAAGGAGCAGGCGCCCGAACGCAAGGTGGCGTGGCATATCGATCCCGGCCTCGCCGTGCGCGCCGACCCGGTGCTGGCCAAGGCCCTGCTGGAGAACCTGCTGCGCAACGCCTGGAAGTTCACCGCCGAGTGCGAGGAGGCGCGCATCGAATTCAGCGCCACGGCGCACGACGGCGAAACCGTGTATTGCGTGCGCGACAACGGCGCCGGCTTCGAGATGGCCTATGCCGACAAGCTGTTCAAGCCCTTCCAGCGCCTGCACGACGCCAAGCGCTTCGAGGGCACCGGCATCGGGCTGGCCATCGTGCACCGCGTGCTGCGCCGCCACGGCGGGCGCATCTGGGCCGAAGGCGTGCCGGGCCGCGGCGCCGCCTTCTTCTTCACGCTGCCATGAGTACGATTCAGCGCTGCGGATGGTGTGGGAGCGACCCGCTCTACGTCGCCTACCACGACACCGAATGGGGCGTGCCGGTACACGACGACCGCCTGCTCTTCGAGTTCCTCATCCTCGAAGGCGCCCAGGCCGGGCTGTCGTGGATCACCATCCTGAGGAAGCGCGAGGCCTACCGCAAAGCCTTCGCCGGTTTCGACGCGGACAAGGTCGCCCGCTTCGGCCCGCGCCAGGTCGCGCGCCTGCTCGCTGACGCGGGCATTGTGCGCAACCGCCTGAAGGTCGAGGCCGCCATCGGCAATGCCCGGCGTTTCCTCGCGGTGCAGGAGGCCTTCGGCAGCTTCGACGAATACGTCTGGCGCTTCGTCGACGGCCGGCCGATCGTGAACCGCTGGAAGACGCTGAAGCAGGTGCCCGCCAGCACGCCGCAATCCGACGCGCTCAGCCGCGACCTCAAGGCGCGCGGCTTCAAGTTCGTCGGCTCCACCATCTGCTACGCCCACATGCAGGCCACCGGCATGGTGAACGACCACCTCGCCGGCTGCTTCCGCCACGCGGAAGTCGGCCGGTAGAATGCGCGAATGAGTTCCTGGAGCTGTCCCCATGACCTGAACGGCGTCTGCCAGCTCGTCCAGGGCGCCGCCTGCGATCCCGGCATGCGCGGCTGCGTGCTGCACGGCAAGGTGCGCTTCGCCAGCGAGGACAAGAACCACCCGCGCAAGCCGGCCAAGGCCGCGCCCGCCGCCCCGCCTCCCCCGCCGAAACGCCGCCTGCCTTTTTGACCCCTCTGCCTAAAGTTGTATTCGCCCCTGACCGATATAACTTCAAGGTTAGGCGGAAGGGGCATTCCCGTGACGGCACGGCAGGTTACCCTCGACAACAATCAAGCACTTGGCGAGCTGGACTTCTCCATCCGCCTGATGGAACACCTGGTCGTGCCGACCTTCGTGATCGATGCCGAGTGCCGGGTCATCATCTGGAACAAGGCCTGCGAGCGCCTGACCGGCATCCCGGCCGCCGAACTGATCGGCACGCGCGAACACTGGCGCGGCTTCTACGACGCCCCGCGCCCCTGCCTGGCCGACCTCCTCTGTCAGGGCCGCACCGCGGAAATCGACCAGCTGTATGCCGCCCACGACGAGGCCGGCAGTCCCGAGGTCAAGGCGCACGGCCGCAAGGTGGAGAACTGGTGCGTCATGCCCCAGGTCGGCACGCGCCTCTATCTCGCCATCGACGCCGGCCCCATCTACGACGAGGCGGGCCGCCTCGTCGCCGTGGTGGAGACCCTGCGCGACATGACGGCGCAGAAACAGGCGCAGGACGAGCTGCAGCGCCTCGCCACGCGCGACGGACTCACCAGCGTCGCCAACCGGCGCAGCTTCGACGACACGCTGAACACCGAATGGCGCCGTGCCTCGCGCGAATCGCGCGCGCTGTCTCTGCTCATGATCGACGTGGATTACTTCAAGCGCTACAACGACACCTACGGCCACCTGGGCGGCGACGACTGCCTGCGCCGCGTCGCCGAAGCGATGGCCGACGTGGTCAAGCGCGCCAGCGACTCGGTCGCCCGCTACGGCGGCGAGGAATTCGCCATCCTGATGCCGGCGACCGAGCCGGACGGCGCCATGGTCGTCGCCGAGCGCATCCGCGCGGCGGTCGAGGCGCTCGCCCTGCCGCACGCCGGGTCGGAGGTCGCCGACCACGTCACGGTGAGCATCGGCGTGGCGAGCATCCAGTCGACCAGCGAGGGCGCGCCGGCCCGGCTCATCGCCGCCGCCGATGCTGCGCTGTATCGCGCCAAGCACGCCGGACGCAACCGCGCCGTGATGGCCGAAGAAAAAACCGAAGCCTAGGCTTTCCTGCCCACACCCAGCGCCGTCAGCACCGCCGCGCCCTGCAGCAATGCCACGCCGGCCAGCACGGCGCCGAAGCGGCCCGCGTCCATGAGCGGGCCGAAGGCGAGCGGCGACAGCGCCAGCCCGATGTCCAGCCCGGAATAGACGAAACCGTACACGCGGCCGTAGGCCTGCTGACCGAAGCGCGACGTGGCGGCCTGCCGCACGAGCAGATCGCGCGAGGGGCCGGCGATGCCCGAGCAGAAACCCATGGCGCCCAGCGCCGCCACCACGCTCCAGCCCGGCAGCGCGCCCGAGGCGACGAGGGCGGCGATCAGCGCCGCCGCCCCCAGCGACGCGGCGATGAGCCGCTCGTGCGCCGAATTGCGGCTCGCCAGCACGCCGCCGAGGACGATGCCCGCGCCGCCGCCCAGCATGTAGGCCGTCAGGGTCGCCGCCGCCGCCGCGACGGGCAGCCCGTACAGGCTCTGCATCAGCGGCGTGGCGAAGCTCTGCAGGGCGCCGAGCGCGGCGGTGATGAGCAGGAAGAAGGCGAAGCACAGCCACACCGCGCCGACGCCGAGGAAGGCGAAGGTCGGCGCCGTCCTGCCGGGACTGACTTTTGCGGCGAACTCCGGCAGGTCGGTCGCCTCGCGCCGCAGCCAGATCACGCTCCAGGCCAGCGCGCCGACGGCCGCCGCGCCCAGCGCCGCCGTGCGCCAGTCCGCCGCCGCCGCGATGCCGGCGAGGAACACCGGCGCCAGCGCCCAGCCGAGGTTGCCGGAGAGTCCGTGCACCGAGAAGGCATGGCCGAGCCGCGCCTGGCTCACCTTGCGGTTGAGTACCGTGAAGTCGGCCGGATGGAAGACGCAGTTACCCAGCCCGGCGAGCGCGCCGGCGAGCAGCAGCATGGCGTAGCTGCCGGCGGCGGCAAGCGTCAACGCGGCGAGCACGAAACAGGCGATGCCGGCGAGCAGCACGCGGCGCGGGCCGACGCGGTCCACGACGAAGCCGGCCATCGCCTGGCCGACGCCGGAGACGACGAAGAAGACCGTCATGATCGCCCCCGCCTGCGTGAAGCTGAGGCCGAACTCGGGCATCAGCCAGGGGAACAGCGGCGGCAGCAGCAGGTGGAAGAAATGCGAAGTGCCGTGGGCGAAGCCGATCAGGCCGATCACGCGCACGTCGCGGCGCAGGCCGCCCGGCTCCGGCAGGGTGGCGGCGCCAGGGCCTGCGCTCATTGCGGCGGCGCGTTGTCGATCGCCTTCCTGCGCCACACCCAGACGTAGTGGGCGCCGGAGACCAGCACCGAGGCGAAGAGGAGGAAGAAGAGCGGCGCGAGCCAGGCGGCGGCATCGACCAGCCGGCCGGCCTGGGCCATGACCAGCGCCAGCACGCCGAACTCGAGGAAGGTGTTGGCTTTCGACAGGCGCGTCGGCGCCATCTCGATGTGGCCGACGACGAAGCGGTAGGCGATGGCGCCGGCGACGATGACGGCGTCGCGCAGCACGATCACCACCGCCAGCCAGATCGGCAGCATGCCCTGCGCCGCCATGAGGATGGCGACGATCATCATGGTCATCTTGTCGGCGACGGGGTCGAGCACGGCGCCCAGCTGCGACATCTGGTTCAGCCGCCGCGCGAGAAAACCGTCCACCCAGTCCCCCACCGCCGCGACCATGAAGACGGCAAACGCCAGCTTGTAGTCATGGTCGAGCAGCAGGAAGGCCACCACCGGGATGAGCAGCACCCGGGCGATGGTGATGAGGTTGGGCAGGGTGAACATGGCGCGGTAATGATGCAGCGAAATCCGTTGCCGGGCAACGGTGATAGCATTGCCGCTTCGCATTGGAGAATGAAATGACCGACACCACGCCCCGCCTGCGCCTCGGCATCCCCAAGGGCAGCCTGCAGGAGACCACCCAGAAGCTCTTTCAGCGCGCCGGCTACGACCTGCGCATTTCCGGCCGCTCCTACTATCCCGACATCGACGACGCCGAGATCCAGTGCATCCTCATCCGCCCGCAGGAGATGGCGCGCTACGTCGCCCAGGGCGTGCTCGACTGCGCCATCACCGGGCTCGACTGGATCCTCGAGACCGGCGCCGACGTCGAGGAGCTGGCGAACCTCACCGCGCCCTGGCCCAATTACGGAACAGTGCGCTGGGTGATGGCCTCCAAGGAAGGCTCACCCTTCAATTCGGTGAAGGACCTCGAGGGCCGCCACATCGCCACCGAGGCGGTCGGCATGACGAAGCGCTTCCTCGCCGAGCACGGCGTGAATGCGAGCGTCGAGTTCTCCTGGGGCGCCACCGAGGTGAAGCCGCCCATCCTCGCCGATGCCATCGTCGACGTCTCCGAGACCGGCTCCTCGCTGCGCGCCAACCAGCTGCGCGTGATGCACGTCGTGCTGGAGAGCACGCCGCGCTTCATCGCCAACCGCGACGCCGCGCGGGACGCCTGGAAGCGCGCCAAGATCGAGCGCATGCTGATGCTGCTCAAGGGCGCCATCGCCGCCGCCACGCGCGTACTGCTGGCCATGAACGTCCCCAAGGACAAGGTAGAGGCGGTGCTGAAGATCCTGCCGGCGCTGGCCACGCCGACGGTGTCCACCCTCTCCGATCCGGCCTGGGTGGACCTGAGCACCGTGGTCGCCGAGAAGCAGGTGCGCGAGCTGATCCCGAAACTCTACGAAGCCGGCGCGCGCGGCATCATCGAGCTGCCCATCAACAAGATCATCGAGTGAGCATGGAACGCGAAGGCGACCGCTACCGGCGTACGCAATAGCCCGTCGTTCCCGCGAAAGCGGGAACCCAGGCGGGTCCGTCCTTATGGATTCCCGCTTGCGCGGGAATGACAATGCCGGATCAGACCTTGTCCGCTATCTTCAGCGTGGTGCCGTTGTTGTCGGCCGTCGCATTCGAACCGCCGACCACGCCGTAGGCCTGCATCAGGCGCAGCACCTGCAGCATCATCTCCACGTTCTGGCCCGCCGCGAGCGATTCCGGCAGGGCCGCCTGCGCGCCGCCCTGGCCCATCGTGAAGGCACGCATCTCGCGGATGCTGACGCGTCCGTCGCCGTTGGCGTCCGCCCTGTCGAAATTGCCGGCGATGTTCGATACCAGCCCGGTCAGCTCGTCGCGCGTAAAGCCCGCGTCGGCGACCGGCGGCGGCAGCGCGCCCTCGCCGTGCAGACGCATCCGCATGTAGTGATGGTCGAGCTGCTCGGCGAGCCGGTTGATCGAGCCGGAAAACTCGCTTCGGGTGATCATGCCGTCGCCGTCGGCATCCAGCTTGGCGAACAGCTTGTCCGCTCCGCCGGCCGTGGTCGACGAGATCTTGTCGAAGGCTTTCTGCAGGTCGGCGCCCTGGATGGCGCCCTGCCCCGTGAGGTCGAGCTGCGAGAACAGCTTGTCCGCCGCCTGTTGCTGCGGCGTCGCCTCCGGCGTGCTGAAGGCACGCACGGCCTGTATCACCGATGAAATGATTCCGATAACCGCGCCAATGGCCATGATCCGTCCTCCTGCCTGTCAAGCCGCCGTGTCCACGGCGTGCGAGCACTGCATTGCAAGAACCCGGCCAGCACGGCTGGCGCATTGATTTTCAAGAAGAAAGAAAAGCGACGGAGCGAACGGCCTGCAAGGCTTGCCGCCCCGTGCAAAACAGGAGCGGCAAGGATTGCCGCTCCATCCGCGCTCAGGCGTATTCGAGCAGCAGGTCCTTGGCGTTCACCGCCTCGCCCGGACGCACGTGGATGGTCGCCACCACGCCGTCGCGCTCGGCGGCGAGCATGGATTCCATCTTCATCGCCTCGATCGACACGAGCGGATCGCCCTTGCCGACTTTCTGCCCGGCCTGCACGGCGACGGTGACCACCGTGCCCGGCATCGGCGCGCCGACATGTTTCGGATTACCTTCCTCGGCGCGCGGATGCTGCTTCAGCATCGCCATGCCGGCCTTCGGGATGCGCGCCGAGCGCGGCTGGCCGTTCAGCTCGAAGGCGACCTTGACGTGGCCCTCCTCGTCCGGCCCGCTCATGCCCTGCTGGCTGACGATGAGCGTCTTGCCGCGCTCGATCTCGATGGCGATCTCCTCGCGCTCGCGCAGGCCGTAGAAGAAGGCCGGGGTGGGCAGCACCGAGACGTCGCCGTAGTGGCTGCGGTGCGCCGCGTAGTCCTTGAACACCTTCGGATACATGAGGTAGGAGGCGAGGTCGGTATCGCTCACCTTGCGATTGACCGCCGCCTCCGCCTCGGCGCGCTTGGCTTCGAGATCCACCGCTGGCAGGAAGTCGCCGGCGCGGCCCGGCAGCGGCTTCTCGCCGCGCAGCACCTTCTTCTGCAAATCGGCCGGGAAGCCGTCGGGCGGATAGCCCAGCTCGCCCTTCATGAGCGAAACGACGGATTCGGGGAAGGCGACCTCGCGGTTGGGGTCGCGCACCTGCGCGGGCGTGAGGTCGTTGGCGACCATGAACAGCGCCATGTCGCCGACCACCTTCGAGGTCGGCGTCACCTTGACGATGTCGCCGAACAGCAGGTTCACCTCGGCGTAGGCCTTCGACACCTCGGCCCAGCGGTGCTCGAGGCCCATGGCGCGGGCCTGCTCGCGCAGGTTGGTGTACTGGCCGCCGGGCATCTCGTGGCGATAGACGTCGGCGGTGCCGGAGCGGATGTCGGCCTCGAAGGGCGCGTAGGCGCGGCGCACGCCCTCCCAGTACTGCGACAGCGCCTGCATGGCGTCGAGGTCCACGCCCGGATCGCGCGGCGCGCCCTGCAGGGCGGCGGCGATCGAGCCGAGGTTGGGCTGCGAGGTGAGGCCGCTCATCGAATCCAGCGCGCCGTCGACGGCGTCGACGCCCGCCTCCACCGCCGCCAGCACGCTCGCCGCACTGATGCCGCTGGTGTCGTGGGTGTGGAAGTGGATCGGCAGGCCGACCTCCTGCTTGAGGGCACGCACCAGCTCGCGCGCCGCGCGCGGACGGCAGACGCCGGCCATGTCCTTGATGCCGAGGATGTGGGCGCCGGCGCGCTCCAGCTGCTTCGCCAGGCCGACGTAGTACTTCAGGTCGTACTTCGGCCGCGCCGGGTCGAACAGGTCGCCGGTGTAGCAGATCGCCGCCTCGCACAGGGCGCCGCTCTCGCGCACGGCGTCCATCGCCACGCGCATGTTGTCCACCCAGTTGAGCGAGTCGAAGACGCGGAAGACATCGACGCCCTCCTTCGCCGCCTGCTGCACGAAGTAGCGCACGACGTTGTCGGAATAGTTGGTGTAGCCGACCGCGTTCGAGGCGCGCAGCAGCATCTGGAACAGCACGTTGGGGATGGCGGCGCGCAGCTGCGCCAATCTCTCCCAGGGGTCTTCCTTGAGGAAGCGCAGCGCCACGTCGAAGGTCGCCCCGCCCCAGCACTCCAGGCTGAACAGGTCCGGCAGCATGCGCGCGTAGTGCGGCGCGATCTCGAGCAGGTCGTGCGTGCGCATGCGCGTGGCGAAGAGCGACTGGTGCGCATCGCGCATGGTCGTGTCGGTGAGCAGCACGCGCGGCTCGGCCTTCATCCACTCGGCGAACTTCTCTGCGCCGAGCTGGCGCAAAAGGTCGCGCGTGCCGGGCGGCGGCGCCTGCGTCAGGTCGCAGCGCGCCCGTGTTGGCTTGAGCGGTTTCGACAAGGGCAGATGCGGCAGCGCCCGCCCCTTCATCTCCGGGTTGCCGTTCACCGCCACCTCGCCGAGGAACTTCAAGAGCTTGCTGCCGCGGTCGCGCCGGCGCTGGAAGCTGAACAGCTCCGGCGTGGTATCGATGAAGCGCGTGGTGCACTCGCCTGAGCGGAACAGCGGATGGTCGATGACGTTCTCGAGGAACTGCAGGTTGCTCGCCACGCCGCGGATGCGGAACTCGCGCAGGGCGCGGTCCATGCGGGCGATGGCCTCGTCCGGCGTATGGCCCCAAGCCGTCACCTTCACCAGCAGCGAGTCGTAGTAGGGCGTGATCACCGCGCCGCCGTAGGCCGTGCCGCCGTCCAGGCGCAGGCCGAAGCCGGCGGCGCTGCGGTACACGCTGATGCGGCCGTAGTCGGGCGTGAAGCCGTTCTCCGGGTCCTCGGTGGTGACGCGGCACTGCAGGGCGTGGCCGTGCAGCCGGATGTCTTCCTGGCGCGGCACGTAGGCGTCGGCGTCGCCGATCCTCGCGCCCTCGGAAATGCGGATCTGCGCCTTGACGATGTCGACGCCGGTCACCTCCTCGGTGACGGTGTGCTCGACCTGGATGCGCGGGTTCACCTCGATGAAATAGAAGTCGTTGGTGTCGGCGTCCATGAGGAACTCGACCGTGCCGGCGTGAGTGTACTGCGCCGCGCGGGCGAGCTTCAGCGCGGCGCCGCACAGCTCGGCGCGACGCGATTCCTCCAGATACGGCGCCGGCGCGCGCTCGACGACCTTCTGGTTGCGCCGCTGCACCGAGCAGTCGCGCTCGTAGGCGTGCACCAGGTTGCCGTGCGTGTCGCCGATCACCTGCACCTCGACGTGGCGCGCGCGGCGTACCAGCTTCTCGAGGTACACCTCGTCGTTGCCGAAGGCGGCCTTGGCTTCGCGCCGCGCCACCTCCATCGCCGGGCCGAGGTCGGCTTCCGTTTCGACCACGCGCATGCCGCGCCCGCCGCCGCCCCAGCTCGCCTTCAGCATCAGGGGATAGCCGACCGCGGCGGCCAGTTTCTTCGCCCCGTCGAGGTCGTGCGGCAGGGCGCCGGTCGCCGGCACCACCGGCACGCCGGCCTTCTCGGCCAGCTCGCGCGCCGAGACCTTGTTGCCGAGCAGGCGCATCACCGCCGGCTTCGGGCCGATGAAGACGATGCCGGCCGCGGCGCACGCCTCGGCGAAGTCCGGGTTCTCGGAGAGGAAGCCGTAGCCGGGGTGGATGGCATCGACGTGCGCTTCCTTCGCCACGCGGATGATGTCGTCGATGTCGAGGTAGGCCTGGATCGGCTTCCTGCCGGCGCCGACCAGATAGGATTCGTCCGCCTTGAAGCGGTGCAGCGCGAAGCGGTCCTCGTTGGAATGGATGGCCACCGTGCGGATGCCCATTTCGGACGCCGCGCGCATGACGCGGATGGCAATTTCGCTGCGGTTGGCGACGAGGAGGCTGCGGATTTTCTTCATGGCGAAAGTACAGCTATGGGCGAAAAAAACGGGCCGGCGGCCCGTACCGATCGAAGTGTATCCCGGCAAGGCACAGCGCAGCATTTAGGGTTTTTATGTATTCCCAAAGGCGGCCTTAAGCATGCCGGACCAGGCCGCCCGGTACGCGGCAACGACATCCCGCCCAGCCCAGGTGTCGCGCCAGGCCGCCACCTTCTCCCCGACCGGCACGACGCCCTTGATCACCGGCACGCCGAAGGCCTCCGCCACGATGCGTCCGTGCAGGCTGCCGCCGGCAAAGCCGGCGCTGGATGCGATCAGCGCGCAAATGTCCCAGAGGTCCAATGACTCGAACACCCGCGCGGCAGGCAGGCGCGCCGCCGTCCGCCGATAGACGGCGAGGTCGTCGTGCCAGGGCGCCGCCCCGGCGCGGAAGAAGACGATGCCCCGCCCCCCTGCATCGCGCGCCAGGCCGGCGGCGATGCCGGCGAGGGTCACGTCGTCGCCGAGGGCGGCAGCGAACTGCACGGCCAGATAGCCCTGCGGAAAGGCCGCCCGCACGGCAGCCACTTCCCCGGCCTCCGCCCGTTCGCGGATGCGTTCTCCGAACAGTTCCGCCGTCAGCACCGCGGGGTCGGGCATGAGCATCGCCGCGATGCCTGCCGCCGCCAGATGCGCCAGCGTGCGCGCGTCGCGCACGCCGATCCCGTCCGCCGCGCGCAGCTTGGCCAGCACTTCCTCGCGCAGCGCAGGATCGCGCCGGTCGAGATCGACGCCGCCGACGCCGAGGAAGAACCGCTCGCCGTGCTGCAGCGACTGACTTTTACCCAGGCAGTAGGGTGCACGGTCGTCCCGCTCCAGATACCGCCCCGCCCAGTCGAATCGTTCGGGGCTGCCGTCGTACTGTGCAATCACGGCAGGCGCCTCATCCGCCGGCAGCAGCATCACCGCCGCTTCCCAGGCATCGCAGCAGAGCAACTCGCCGCCGGCATGGATCACCGTCGCATCGGGAAACTCGCGCAACACCTCGCCGATGGCGCGCACGCGGTGGCCGCAGAACGGCGTCAGGTCGCGCGCCGCCAGCCCGGCGACGACGACCGCGCGCGGCGCCAGCAGCGCCGCCGCGACATGCGGAAACAGCAGGTCGCCGAGGTTGTGGCGGTCGCAGGCGCCGAAGAGGATGACGGGCCCGCTCATGCGAGTTCGGCGAGCCCGTGCCGCCGCCGCGCCCGGTTGCAGGCCTCCGAGCCGGCTTCCAGTTCGACGCAGGGACCGGGCCGCTGCGCATAGATCGCGCAGCGCACTTCTCGGCCGACCTCGCCTTCGAGCGCCACGCAGCGCGGCGGAAAATCGTCGCTGCCGCGCATCCGCACCAGATTCGCCGTCAGCGGAATAGTCAGTTCCGCCGGCACGGCGCCGCCCGGTGCGGTGTCGAGGTCGAGGCGGTGGAAATCGACGCGGTAGGCGGCGCAGCAGGCGCCGCAGGTCGTGCAGGAACCCATCGTAGCCGGGACTATAATGAAAATACGAGTTTAACCGCCATGACGAGTCGTCGCCTTCACCTCTGGCTCCTGCCCGCCCTGTTCGTCCTGGCGGGGACGGCGTTCGCGCAGGACACGGATATGTACGGCCTGCCGAAGAAGCCGGAAATCCCCGATCACGTCGAGGCCGAGCAGCTCAAGGACATCACCGAGGGCGGCGGCGAGACGGTGGCCTCGACCATCCCGGCCAAGGCCGAATGGACCAGTTCCGGCGTGCGCCTGCGCAAGGGCATCAAGTACCGCGTCAGCGCCAGCGGCGAGTGGCACATGGGCGGTTTCTGCGGCCGTTCCGGCCCGAGCGGGCTCGGCTCCAACTCGCCGCTGTGCTTTTCCTTCATCCCGCCCTTCGTCCTGCCGCAGCATCAAATCGGCACGCTGCTTGGCAAGATCGGCCAGGACGGCCGCCCCTTCGCCGTCGGCGAGTCGCTTGAGTTCGAGGCCGAGCGCGACGGCACGCTCTACCTGCGCAGCAACGATCCGAAGGGCATGACCTGGGACAATTCCGGCCAGGTGACGGCCAAGGTCGCCCTCGCCGCGCCGCCGGCGCCTCCCCCCGTCGCGGTTGCGCCGGCGCCGAGCGTCCGCCAGAACGGCGCGCCGGCGCCCGCCGCGCCCCTGCCGCCGCTTTCGAGCACCAGCAGCCAGCATTGGGCGGTGGTGATCGGCGTCTCGAGCTATTCCGACAGCCGGATTCCCTCGCTTCGATACGCGGCCAAGGACGCGCAGGCCCTGCACGACTGGCTGGTGTCGCCCTCGGGCGGCCGCTACGCGCCCGCGCGCGTCAAGCTGCTCACCGACCGCAACGCCACGGCGGCCAACATCAAGGAAGCGCTGTACACCTGGCTGCGCCAGACCATCGAGGAGGACGTGGTGGTGATCTACTTCGCCGGACACGGCTCGCCGGACTCGCCCGACACGCCGCAGAACCTCTACCTGCTGCCGCACGACACGCGCTACGACGCCATCGCCTCGACCGGCTTTCCGATGTGGGACGTGGAGACGGCGCTGAAGCGCTTCATCAAGGCGAAGCGCGTGGTGGTGCTGGCGGACGCCTGCCACTCCGGCGGCGTCGGCGCCAGCTTCGACGTGGCGCGCCGCGCGCTGGGCGACGTGCAGCCCAATCGCATCTCCTCGGGATTGCAGAACCTCGCCAGCGTCGGTGCCGGCATCGCCGTGATCTCGGCTTCCGACGACCGCCAGCTCTCGGCCGAAAGCGCCAAGTTCGGCGGCGGCCACGGCGTGTTCACCCACTACCTGCTGGAAGGCCTCAAGGGCAAGGCGGACTACAACAACGACAGCCGCGTCACGCTCGGCGAGCTGATCCCCTACCTCTCAGAGCACGTGCGCCGCGAGACCCTCAACGCGCAGAGTCCGACGGTGGCCGGCCGCTTCGACCCGGCCCTCACGCTCGGCCGCTAGCACCGCACTGATCTCCCCGACGCCGTTCGATTCGCGCACGCGGCGCCAGAGCGTCTCCGCGCCGGCGTAGTTCCGCCGCAGCAGGCCGAGCCACTGCTTGAGCCGCCCCGGCGCATGGCGTGGCGCCACCTTCTCCTGCACCCGAGCCCAGAAATCGGCCAGCAGCGGCTGCAGTTCGCGCCAGTCCGACTCGCCCGCCAGTTCCTCTCGCGTGCCGCGGATGCGCTCGGCGAGGAAGGGATCGGCCACCGCGCCGCGGCCGAGCATGACGTCGGCGCAGCCGGTCGCCGCGCGGATGGCGCGCCAGCCGGCGGCGTTCCACACCTCTCCGTTGGCGATCACCGGCACGGCCACCGCCTCGCGGATGCGCGCCACCCATTCCCAGCGCACCTGCGGCCGGTAGCCGTCGGATTTCGTGCGCGCATGCACCACCAGCTCCTGCGCGCCGCCCGCCGCCAGCGCCCGCGCGCAGTCGAGGGCGCGCGACGTGTCGTCGATGCCGAGGCGCATCTTGGCGCTGAAAGTCAGCCCCGGCGGGACGGCGGAGCGCACAGCGGTGGCGATGTCATGCAGCAGCTCGGGCTCGTCGAGCAGCGCCGCGCCACCGCGATGGCGGTTCACCAGCGGCGCCGGGCAGCCGAAGTTGAGGTCGATGCCGGCCGGCCGCAACTCCGCCAGTCGCGCGGCGTTCTCCGCGAGGCATTGCGGATCCGAGCCCATCAGCTGCACGCGCACCGGCGTGCCGGCGTCGGTGCGCGCGCCATTCAACAATTCCGGGCTGACGCGGGTGAAGCTCTTCTTCGGCAGCAGAGTGCCGGTGACGCGCACGAACTCGGTGACGCACCAATCGTAGCGCCCCGCGCGCGTCAGCACGCCGCGCAGGATGTCGTCGGCGAGGCCCTCCATGGGGGCGAGGATGAGACGGGACATCAGGCGTAGCTGAAGAACCCCCTGCCCGTCTTGCGGCCGAGGTAGCCGGCCTCGACCATCTCGACCAGCAACGGCGCGGGGCGGTACTTCGGATCCTTGAAGCCGTCGAAGAGCACGTTCATCACCGCCAGCTGCACGTCGAGGCCGATCATGTCGCACAGGGCGAGCGGGCCGATCGGGTGGTTGGCGCCGAGCTTCATCGCCTCGTCGATCTGGGCGGCGGTGGCGAGGCCCTCGCCGAGCGCGAAGATCGCCTCGTTGATCATCGGGCAGAGCATGCGGTTCACGACGAAGCCCGGGCTGTTGCGCACCTGCACCGGCGATTTGCCGACGGCCTTCGAGACCTCCTCGACCGCCGCGTAGGTGGCGTCGGAGGTCTGCAGGCCGCGGATCAGCTCCACCAGCGCCATCAGCGGCACCGGGTTGAAGAAGTGCATGCCGATCACCTTGTCCGGGCGCTGGGTCGACGCGGCCAGTTTGGTGATGGAGATCGACGAGGTGTTGCTGGCGAGGATGGCGTCTGCCTTGGCCAGCTCGTCGAGCTGTTTGAAGATCTTCAGCTTCAGCTCGAGGTTCTCGGTGGCGGCCTCGATGACGAGGTCCGCGTCCTTCAGCGCGGAAAGCTCCGTCGCCGTCTTGATGCGGCCGAGCGCGGCGGCCTTCTGCTCGGCCGTCATCTTCTCCTTCTTGATGAGGCGGTCGTAGCTGCCGGAGATCGTGGCCATGGCGCGGTCGAGCACGGCCTGCGCCACGTCGCTCATCACCACGTCGAAGCCCGCCTGGGCGAATGCCTGGGCGATGCCGTTGCCCATCGTGCCGGCGCCGACGACGCCGATTTTGCTGAAAGCCATAATCTTTCCTCTCGAAATTCGCGGCGGCGTCTCCCGCGCCCCGCAAGACTTGCAAGTTTACCGGAGAAGGCCGGCGATTTTGTCGTTGCGAAGACACGGGGCGGCAATGGCTCGCGTAAAATCGCGATTCAGCCTTTGCCTTCCCATGAACAACGACGACCTCCTCCGCCGCAGCCTCGACGCCGTCTGGCACCCGTGCACCCAGATGAAGCTGCACGAGGCCCTGCCGCTGGTGCCGATCCGCCGCGCGCAAGGCGCCTGGCTGGAGGACATGGACGGCCGCCGCTTCCTCGACGCCATCAGCTCCTGGTGGGTGAACCTCTTCGGCCACGGCCATCCGCGCATCGTTGGCGCGCTGCGCGAGCAGCTCGACACGCTTGACCACGTCATGCTGGCCGGCTTCACCCACGCGCCGGTGGTGGAACTCTCGGAGAAACTCTCGGCGCTGACCGGCCACGCGCTCGGCCACTGCTTCTACGCCTCCGACGGCGCCTCGGCGGTGGAGATCGCCCTGAAGATGAGTGTCCACTTCTGGCGCAACACGGGCCACCCCGGCAAGAACCGCTTCGTCAGCCTCGCCGGCAGCTACCACGGCGAGACGCTCGGCGCGCTGGCGGTGACCGACGTCGCCCTCTTCCGCGATGCCTACGCGCCGCTGCTGCGCGCCGGCGACATCGTACCCAGCCCCGACGGGCGCCTTGCCGGTGAGGGACAGACGCCGCGCGACGCGGCGGTGACGGCGGCCATTGCACTCGAGGCGTACCTCGCCGAGCACCACGCCGAGACGGCGGCCCTCATCGTCGAGCCGCTGGTGCAGTGCGCCACCGGCATGGCCATGCACGATGCGGAATACCTGCGCCGCGCGCGCGCACTCTGCGACCACTACGGCGTGCATCTCATCGCCGACGAGATCGCCGTCGGCTGCGGCCGCACGGGCAGCTTCTTCGCCCACGAACAGGCGGACATCGTGCCGGACTTCCTCTGTCTGTCGAAGGGCATCACCGGCGGCACGCTGCCGCTCTCCGTGGTGCTGACGACGGATGCCGTCTACGCCGCCTTCTGGGACGACAGCACGGCGCGCGCTTTTCTTCACTCGCATTCCTACACCGGCAACCCGCTCGCCTGCCGCGCCGCGCTGGCGACGCTGGAGCTCTTCGAAACGGGGGACGTGCTCGCCGCCAACCGCCGCCTCGCCGCGCAGATCAATCAGGCGGCCGCGCGGCTCGCCGCCGATCCGCGCGTCGCGCACTTCCGCCACACCGGCATGATCTGGGCCTTCGACGCGCAGACGGACGACCCGCTCTTCGCGCGGCGCTTCCACCAGGCGGCGATGGAGCGCGGCCTGCTGCTGCGCCCGCTCGGCAACACGGTGTACTTCATGCCGCCCTACGTCCTCGGCGGCGAGGAAATTGAATTGCTCGTCGAAGGCACGCAGGCGGCCCTCGACGCCGTATTGCCGTGACTGACTTTTCCCAGGAACTTCAGGAGCTCGACGCGCAGGCGCTGCGGCGCCGGCGGCGCGTCGTCGATTCGCCCTGCGCGCCGGAGCTCATCGCCGACGGCCGGCCGATGCTGGCCTTCTGCAGCAACGACTACCTCGGCCTGGCGAACGACCCGGCGCTGGTCGCCGCGGCGCAGGAAGGCGCGCGTCTCTATGGCCTCGGCGCGGGCGCCTCGCCGCTGGTGTGCGGCCACCAGGCGCCGCACGCACAGCTCGAGCACCGCCTCGCCGGCTTCACCGGCTTCGAACGCGCCCTGCTGTTCTCCACCGGCTACCTCGCCAACCTCGGCGCGGTGCCGGCGCTCGTCGGGCGCGGCGACGCCCTCTTCTCCGACCGCCTCAATCACGCCTCGCTCATCGACGCCGCGCGCTTGTCGCGCGCCGAGCTGAACGTCTATCCGCACTGCGACCTGTCGGCGCTCGCCGCCGCGCTGGCCGCCTCGAAGGCGAAGCGCAAGCTGATCGTCAGCGACGCGGTGTTCAGCATGGACGGCGACCTCGCGCCGCTGCCGGAGATCCTGGCGCTGGCCGAGCGCCACCAGGCCTGGCTGCTGGTGGACGACGCCCACGGCTTCGGCCTGCTCGGCCCGCAGGGTCGCGGCAGCGCGGCGCATTTCGGTCTCGCCTCGCCGCGCCTGCTGCTGATGGGCACGCTGGGCAAGGCGGCCGGCGGCGCGGGCGCCTTCGTCGCCGGATCGGACGAAGCCATCGAGTGGATCCTGCAGAAGGCGCGCACCTACATCTTCAGCACCGCCGAGCCGGCGCTCATCGCCCACGCCCTGCTGACGGCGCTCGACCTCATCGAGCACGGCGACGACCGGCGCGCCAACCTCGCCGCGCGCATCGCCCAGTTGCGCGACACCCTCAAGCCGAAGCGCTGGACCCTGCTGCCCTCCGAGACGGCGATCCAGCCGCTGGTGATCGGCGGCAACGCCGAGACCATGGCAGCGGCCGCGAAGCTCTTCGAGCGCGGCCTGTGGGTGCCCGGCATCCGCCCGCCCACCGTGCCGGCCGGTTCGGCACGCCTGCGCATCACGCTCTCCGCCGCGCATACCGAAGAACAGGTGGCGCGCCTAGTCGAGGCGCTGAAGGAACTGGAATGAAACAAAACCATTCACCACAGAGACACAGAGGCACAGAGAAAACTCAAGTCAGCGCTTTTCTCCGTGTCTCTGTGTCTCTGTGGTTAAACAAAGGTTTTTGCACATGAGCCACGCCTACTTCCTCACCGGCACCGACACCGAAGTCGGCAAGACGCTGATCGCCGCCGCGCTGCTGCGCGCCGCCGCGGCGCAGGGCTTGCGCGCGCTGGGCATGAAGCCGGTGGCGGCCGGCGGCGCCGAGGACGTCGATGCGCTGGTCGCCGCCGGCAACGTGCAGGCGCCGCGCGAGGCCGTGAATCCCTACCTGCTGCGCGAACCGCTGTCGCCGCACCTCGCCGCGCGGCGCGACGGCGTGGGCATCGATCTCGAACGCATCGCGCGCTGCTTCAACGAACTGCGCGGCCGGGCGGATTTCCTCGTCGTCGAGGGCGCCGGCGGCTTCCGGGTCCCCTTGAGCGACACGCACGACGGCGCCGACCTCGCCGCGCGGCTCGGCCTGCCGGTGATCCTGGTGGTGGGGCTGCGCCTCGGCTGCCTCAACCACGCGCTGCTGACGGCAGAAGCCATCCGCACGCGCGGCCTGCATCTCGCCGGCTGGGTCGCCAACCAGGTCGATCCGGCAATGACCTGCGTGGAAGAGAACGTCGACACGCTGCGCGCGTGGCTCGCCGCGCCGCTATTGGGATTCGTGCCGCACCAGGTGCAGCCCGACCCGGCGCGGGTCGCCGCGCTGCTGGCGTTGCCCGCATGACCGAGAAGGTCGGCGCAGTCGTCGTCGGCGCCGGCGTGGTCGGCCTCGCCTGCGCGCGGGCGCTGGCCCTGCGCGGCATCGAGACCGTCATCCTCGAAGCCAACACGGCCATCGGCACGGAGACCAGTTCGCGCAACAGCGAGGTGATCCACGCCGGCCTCTATTACCCGGCCGGCTCGCTCAAGGCAAAGCTGTGCGTGGAAGGCAAGCGCCTGCTCTACGAATTCTGCGCCACGCACCACGTCGCCCACCGCCGCTGCGGCAAGCTCATCGTCGTCACCGACGCCGGCCAGGAAGCAAAGCTCGCCGCGCTGAAAAGTCAGTCGCTGGAGAACGGCGTGGCCGACCTGCAGCCGCTGACCGCGGCGGAAGCGAAGGCGCTGGAGCCGCAACTCCGCGCCAGCGCCGCCCTGCTCTCGCCGTCCACCGGCATCGTCGACAGCCACGGCCTCATGCTGGCCCTGCTCGGCGAGGCCGAGGCGCACGGCGCGGCGCTGGCGTTGAAGAGCCCGCTGCTGCGCGCCGAAGCGCAGGGCAACGGCTTCCGGCTGGAGGTGGGCGGCGAGGAACCGATGCAGATCGAAGCCGATATCGTCATCAACTCGGCGGGCCTGCACGCGGCGAAGGTCGCCGCTGCCATTTCGGGCCTCGATGCGCGCCACGTGCCGGCGCTGCGCTACGCGCGCGGGAATTATTTCTCGCTGGCCGGCCGCGCACCCTTCTCGCGCCTGATCTATCCCCTGCCCGAGCCGGGCGGCCTGGGCGTGCATCTCACGCTGGATCTCGGCGGCCAGGCGCGCTTCGGTCCCGACGTGGAATGGGTGGATGGAATCGACTACACAGTCGATCCGCGTCGCGCCGACGCCTTCACCGCCGAGGTGCGCAAGTACTGGCCGGCGCTGGCCGACGGCGCCCTGCAGCCGGCCTACGCGGGCATCCGGCCGAAACTCGCCGGGCCGAACGAGCCGGCGGCGGATTTCCTCATCCAGACGCAGGCGGCGCACGGCGTGGCGGGGCTCGTCAACCTGTTCGGCATCGAGTCGCCGGGGCTGACCGCGTGCCTGGCGCTGGCGGAACACGTCTGCGAATCGCTGGGAATCTGATGCTGCGCCTGGTACTCGACACCAACGTGGTGCTCGACCTGCTGCACTTCGATGACCCCGCCGTGGCGCCGATCCGCCGCGCCCTGGCGGAGGGCCGCGCCGCCTGCTTCGCCAGCGCGGCGACGCGGGCGGAACTGGCTCACGTGCTGAGCCGCCCGCAGTTCAAAATCGAAGGGGATGACCTCCAGCGCCTGCTCGACGCCTACGACGCCCTGGCCCGGCCCTGCGAAGGCGCCGCCGACGCCGCGCTGCCGCCCTGCCGCGACCCGGACGACCAGAAATTCCTCGAACTGGCGCAGGCGGCGCGCGCCGATCTGCTGGTCACCAAGGACAAGGCACTGCTCGCCCTGGCACGCAAGGCGGCGCGCCTCGGCTTTCGCATCGTCAGGCCGGAAGGCGCGCGTCCGGAGGGGGCGGATTAGAGGCGAGTCGTTCCAGCACGTCCTTCGACACGGGCAGCCAGACGCTGCCGATCTTCACATCCACCTTCTCGAAGGGAATGCCCAGATGCGGGCTCATGCGGTTGGTCGGGCTCACCGCATCGTCGACACCGAAATAGACCACGCCCGAGGACTGGTTGCGCTCGTCGGTGACGCGCGTCACCTCGGCGAAGAAGGCATTGCGCGCCGGGATGCGCAGCAGCACCGTGTCGGCGCCGTTCTGCCTCGGCATGCGCGTCATGCATTCGAGGCGGTAGACGGCGCGGTTCGCCGGCAATTGCTTGCGCACCGTTTCCAGCAGTTTCTGGGGATAATCGTGGGGCGGGCCGAAGTGGCGCTCGAGTCGCAGCAGCGGCTCTTTCGCCTTCAGCAGCCGAGCGAGCGACTCGGCACGGTAGACGTAATCTGGCATGCAATACTTTCCAATACCCTCTATTGGCCGTCCGCCACTGCGCCCGCCCTGACAATGTGAATGCCGGGCCGGCGTCAATATTTTATGGATGCAGTTTACCATCGCCCGCCCAGCGGAATAAGGCATTTTTTCACGTCAAATTGACCGGCAGATGACATCCCCCCTCGCCATCCTCAACGACACCTTCGGCTACCCGGCCTTCCGCGGCCGGCAGGCCGAAATCGTCGACCACCTCGCCGGCGGCGGCGACGCCCTGGTGCTGATGCCCACCGGCGGCGGCAAGTCGCTCTGCTACCAGATACCGGCCCTGCTGCGGCCCGGCACGGCGCTGGTGATCTCCCCGCTCATCGCCCTGATGCGCGACCAGGTCGCGTCCCTGCAGGAATGCGGCGTGCGCGCCGCCTGCATCCACTCCGGCCAGGACGCCCTCGAGGCTGACCGCGCCGAGCGCGCCTTCATGGAGGGCGGGCTCGACCTGCTCTACGTCTCGCCCGAACGCCTGCTCTCGCCGCACTTCGCCTGGCAGCTCGCCAAGGCCGAGCGCCACGGCTTCGCCCTCTTCGCCCTCGACGAGGCGCACTGCGTCTCGCAGTGGGGCCACGACTTCCGCCCGGAATACCTCAAGCTCGGCTTCCTGCACGAGCGCTGGCCCGGCGTGCCGCGCATCGCCCTGACGGCCACCGCCGACGAGACGACGCGCAAGGAGATCGTCGCCAACCTGCACCTCGACGACGCGCGCATTTTCATTTCCAGCTTCGACCGGCCCAACATCCGCTACCGCATCGTCGAGAAGGCCAACGCCCGCGCCCAGCTGCTCGACTTCCTGCGCGCCGAGCACGCCGGCGAGGCCGGCATCGTCTACTGCCTGTCGCGCCGCAAGGTCGAGGAGACCGCCGCCTTCCTCTGCGCGGAGGGCCTGCGCGCCCTGGCGTATCACGCCGGCATGGATTCGCCCGACCGCGCGCGCAACCAGGACGCCTTCCTGCGCGAGGACGGCGTGGTGATGGTGGCGACCATCGCCTTCGGCATGGGCATCGACAAGCCCGACGTGCGCTTCGTCGCCCACCTCGATCTGCCGAAGAGCATCGAGGGCTACTACCAGGAGACCGGCCGCGCCGGGCGCGACGGCCTGCCCGCCGACGCCTGGATGGCCTATGGCCTCGCCGACGTCGTGCAGCAGCGACGCATGATCGCCGAGTCGCAGGCCGACGAGCGCCACAAGCGCGTCGCCAGCGCCAAGCTCGACGCCCTGCTCGGCCTGTGCGAGACCGGCGCCTGCCGCCGCCAGCGCCTGCTCGCCTATTTCGGCGAGGCGAGCGGACCCTGCGGCAACTGCGACACCTGCCTCGAGCCGCCGCAAACCTGGGACGGCACCGAGGCGGTGAGAAAGGCGCTGTCCTGCGTCTATCGCACCGGCCAGCGCTTCGGCGCCGGCCACGTCATCGACGTGCTGATGGGCCGCGACGATGAACGCGTGCGCCAGTGGGGCCACGACAAGCTGACGACCTGGGGCATCGGCGCCGACATGGCCGAAAAGGAATGGCGCGGCATCTTCCGCCAGCTGGTGGCGCTCGGCCTGCTGGCCGTCGACCACGCCCACGGCGCGCTCACGCTCACCGCCGCCAGCCGACCGGTGCTGAAGGGCGAGCAGGACGTGCCGCTGCGCCGCGCGCCGGAGAAGAAGAAGGCCGCGCCGGCGAAGAGCCGCAAGATCGACGCAGATCTCAGCGCCGAGGAGCACGCCCTCTTCGAGCGCCTGCGCGCCTGGCGCGCCGCCACGGCAAAGGAGCACGGCGTGCCGGCCTACGTCATCCTGCACGACAGCACGCTGCTGGAACTCGTGCGCGCGCGGCCGCAGAGCCTCGAGGACCTGCGCCACGTCAGCGGCATCGGTGTGCGCAAGCTGGAGAACTTCGGCGCGGTGCTGCTTGACCTGCTGGCGACCGGCCCGACTTGCTCGTGAAGCAATTGGCACCCACAATCGCTTCATTTTGTGAAGCGAATAGGGTGGGCCGATGAGCGAAACGACTGACAGCCAAAAGCACCGCGATGCCTGGAACGCCGCGCGCTTCCTCCCCGGCGAGACGGGCGGCCTCTACGAGAGCTACTTCCTGCGCGCCAACCACCCGGAGAAACCGCTCGCCTTCTGGCTCCGCTACACGGTGTTCTGCCCTCGGGGCCGGCCGCAGGACGCACAGGGCGAGCTGTGGGCGATCTGGTTCGACGGCGAGGCGCAGCGCATCGTCGCCGTCAAGGAATCGCGGCCCATCGCCGAATGCCGTTTCTCGACGGAGCGCCTCGACGCGCGCATCGGCCCCTTGTGGAGCCCGCGCCTGACGCTGCTGGTGCTGCGCGACGCGGGCGAGGAGATCGCGCTGAACGGCCTGTGGCAAGCGACGAAGGCACAGGGGCACTACGATTTCTTCACCTGGACGCTCGACTCGCACGGCCCGCAGGGGCGCCTGCACGGCCGCATCGAGGCGCCTGCATCCGCCTTCGTCGGCCTGAACTACCTCAACCCGCCCGGCGGCGCGAAGACCTGTTTCAACACCAAGCTCGCCGCGGCGGAATTCATCCTGGAACGGCCGGGACGCCCGGCGAAGACCTTCGTCACGCGCTCGCGCGCCGCCTTCGAGATCCTCACCGACCGCGGCGACCACGGCGTGCCGGTCGTCGCCTGAGAAAATAACGCTGGCGCAAACGCTTCTGGCCTGTATAATGCGCGCCGTGCAATGCAGCAAACAGTAGTTCCTCGGCCCGCCAGTTTCAAGTTTTCCAGTTCGGGCTCACGTGACTGTATTCCACACACAGTCTCCGTCCTCGATCTCTCCCGCCTTTCCTTCCTGATCGGCTTGAGTTGTTGCCGGTGATATCGCGTCGCCGGTTTGTGTTCCCGGATTGCGACGCCCATTCATTATTCGAAAGGAAAGAGCCATGGCGTTTGCCCAGCTCGGTTTGAACCCGTTCGTCGTCAAGGCCGTCGCGGCCGGCGGCTACAGCCAACCCACCGCCGTGCAGGCGCAGGCGATTCCCGCCACGCTGGCAGGCGGCGATCTGCTCGTCTCCTCGCAGACCGGCAGCGGCAAGACGGCGGCTTTCATGCTGCCCTGCCTGCACCGCCTGGCGGAGCCCTCGAAGCAGCCCGGCCGCGGCCCGCGCGTGCTGGTGCTGGTGCCGACGCGCGAACTGGCACAGCAGGTGACCCGTGCCGCCGAAACCTACGGCAAGTTCCTCAAGCGCCTGCGCGTGGTCTCCGTCGTCGGCGGCGCGCCTTTCTTTGTCCAGGCCAGGCTGCTGTCGCAGCCGATCGACGTCGTCGTCGCCACGCCGGGCCGCCTGATCGACCACCTCGAGCG
>Ga0233425_10000718_pt1 | contig 82242 bp, 77 predicted proteins | sample Watercolumn_Towu_2_FD_181712 | JGI IMG/M metagenome (GOLD analysis project Ga0233425, IMG submission 181712) | Freshwater microbial communities from Lake Towuti, South Sulawesi, Indonesia - Watercolumn_Towuti2014_140_MG | ecosystem: Environmental > Aquatic > Freshwater > Lake | place...
AGCGCCCCCACCGACTCCAGCGCCCCCACCGACTCCAGCGCGAACGCGGCACCCACCACGGCGGCGACCGCCCAAGGATGAACCCCACCACGGTCCGCGCGCGTTTCGTTGCGCGGCGGCCGTACCCACTCGACGCGTTCCAACTCGAGGCACTCGATGCACTCGACCGGGGCGAGTCGGTGCTCGTGGCCGCGCCGACCGGATCCGGCAAGACGCTCGTCGCCGAATACGCCGTCGAACTCGCCCGTGCTGGCGGCGGCAAGATCTTCTACACCACGCCGATCAAGGCCCTGTCGAACCAGAAGTTCGCCGACCTGGTGCGCGAGCACGGCGCCGAACGCGTCGGCTTGCTCACCGGAGACAACACGATCAACGCCGACGCGCCGATCGTCGTGATGACGACCGAAGTGCTGCGCAACATGATCTACGCGGGCGCAGCCACGCTCACCGACCTTCGCTATGTCGTGCTCGACGAGGTCCACTACCTGCAGAACCGCTTCCGCGGCGCAGTGTGGGAAGAGGTCATCATCCATCTCGATCCGGCCGTCGACCTGGTCTGTTTGTCGGCCACGGTCTCCAACGCCGAGGAATTCGCCGATTGGATCCGCACCGTACGCGGCGCGACACGAGCCATCATCGAGGAGCGGCGGCCCGTCGAACTCACCCACCTCTACGCCGTGGGCGAACGCGGCGCGACCGACCTGCACCTGCTCCCCGTGTACGTCGGCGACGGCGATGAGCAACACCCCAACCCCGAAGGCGCTCGGCTCGATCGGCACCCGCGCGGCCACAAAGGCCCCCGGCAGCGTCGTTCGAAGCTCTACGCCCCGTACCGCAGCGAACTTGTCGAACGCCTCGCCGACGAGGCGATGCTCCCGGCCATCTACTTCATCTTCAGCCGCAACGCCTGTGACGATGCCGTCGTGCAGGTCCGGCGCGACGGCTTGCGCCTCACCGACGCCGACGAGCGAACCGAGCTGCGGGCGATCGCCGAGCGTCACACCGCGACCCTTTCCGACGACGACCTCGACGCGCTCGGCTACGACGAGTGGGTCGCGGGACTCGAGGCAGGGTTCGCCGCCCACCACGCGGGCCTCGTCCCTCCGATGAAGGAGGCCGTCGAAGAGGCCTTCGGCCGCGGACTGGTCAAGGTCGTGTTCGCGACCGAGACGCTCGGCCTCGGCATCAACATGCCGGCGCGATCGGTCGTGATCGAGAAACTGTCGAAGTTCACCGGAGAGCACCACGAACTGCTGACGGCGGGGGAGTACACCCAACTCGCCGGGCGGGCCGGGCGGCGCGGCATCGACGAGATCGGCTACGCGATCGTGTGCTGGAACCCCTATGTCGCCTTCGCGCAGGTTGCCGCGCTCGTCGGCCGGCGCAGCTATGAGCTCACCTCGTCGTTCCGGCCGACCTACAACATGGCGGTGAACCTCGTCCGCCGCTGCACGCCGCAGCGAGCGCACGAGCTGTTGAACCTCTCGTTCGCGCAATACCACGCCGACCGTGACGTGGTCGCGCTCGAACGCCAAGTGCGCCGGGTGAACGACCAACTCGCTCGTTTCCGGGTCACCGAGGCCGACGCTGACGGGTCCCTTCGCAGCTACCGCGACCTGCTCGCGCAGCGCGACGCGGCCCGCGTCAACGCCGCCCAGGAACGTGCCACGCGCCTCGAGGCGCTGCGGCCTGGTGACGTGTTCGACCCCGGGCACGGCCCGGTCGTGGTCATCAAGCAGGACCGCGGCCGGGCACCGGCTCGGGTCCTGGTGATCACCGGTGCGGGACGGGTCCGTCGGGTCGGCGCCGACGAGGTGTCCGGCTTCGTCGAGCGGCTCGGCACCTTGGAGCTGCCGCGACCCTTCGAGCCGCGCAGCCGCGAGTTCGCCCGGGCCGTTGCCGACCGACTCGGCGGCGCCCGCCTCGCGGCCCCGGTCGCCGGGGGCGCGACCCGGCTGGCGCAGGCCGAGGCCGCGCTGCTCGATCATCCGCTCGCAGGCGACCCCGCGCTCGCGGTGCGGCTGCGCGCCGCGGTCGCGGCCGAGCGAGCGGCGCGCGACCTCACCCGCCTCCAGCGGCGCGTCCAGTCACGCGAAGAGAGCCTCGCCCGTCAGCTGGACCGGGTGCTCGGGCTGCTCGAGAGCTGGCACTACGTGCGGGACTGGTCGCTGACACCCGCCGGCGAGCTGCTCACGGGGCTCTACACCGAGTCCGATCTGCTGGCCGCCGAAGCGCTCGTCCAGGGTGCGCTCGACGGTCTCGATTCCGCCGCAGTCGCCGCGGTCACGTCGTGCTTCACCTTCGAACGGCGGGGTCCAGACGGCGACGAGCCGCGCCCGCCGCGGGCCTGGCCAAGCCGCGAGGTCGCGCAACGCTGCCGGCGCGTCGAGCGCATCTGGCGCGACCTCGCCCTCGCCGAACGGGACGCTCAGCTGCCCGAGACCCGCGCGCCCGATCCGGGGTTCGCCGCGGCCGCCGCGGGATGGGTACGGGGAGAGTCACTGAGCGATCTTCTCGACGACGAGGAGATGACCGGTGGGGATTTCGTCCGCAACGTCAAGCAGCTGATCGACCTGCTGCGCCAGATCGCCCTGCTCGCCGTCAACCCCGCGACCCGCCAGGCCGCGGCCGACGCGGCGGATGCTTGTCGCCGCGGCGTTGTCGAGGCGTCGAGCGCGGTCGGAGTGGCATGACTCGGGAGACGCCGGCAGGGCGATGAACGGCGTGCGCAGGGGCGAATCGTGGGGGAGACCGACCGACGAACCCGCGGCGCGCCGCGTCGAGGGATCCGACGCCGTGCTCGTCGCCGCATGGCTGCAACGGCCCGATGCCCTCATTCGCTTCGTGCCGGGCCGCGGCGGCAGCGACCTGGCGGCGACCTTGGGTCTCGGGCGCACCGCAGAGGCCTCCGGGATCGAGGTCCGAGTCGACGTGCTCGCCGTCGAATTCGACGATCAGATGCGCTTCGCGCTCGCCCATGTCGTGCTCGGCCACGCGCCCCACGCGCTGCGGCCATGGCATCGCCGCCGCTCGATGGCGGTCTTCGCCGACTCGGGAGCGGGACCATCAGAGACGACCCGGAGCCCGGGACCGGCCGCGAGCACAGGCGTCGTGGTGCTGAACGCACAGCACCTCGCCGGCCGCAGGGTCGCGCCGCGGGGCCACCCCGGCGACGGTCGGTCCGAGGTCCAGTGGTACGGGCTGGCGCCGGGCAACCGGGCCGCAATGCGGCGCCGGCTCGGACAGGGTGATCACCTCGACCACCCCGAGATCGGCCAGGCTGTCGGGCGCCGGATCCGCCTGACGAGCGGGGAGCCGCGCCCGCTGGCGCTCGACGGCGAGCGGTTCGCCACGACGGACGCGGTCACCATCATGGTCCGCCCCGGCGCCCTTCGTCTCCTCCTCTAGCAGGCTGCGCACAAGCACGACACCCTCGCGTTCGCCACCGCGCTCTCACCGGGGGTGATGTGAGCCCGAATGGCGTCGGACTCGACGTTTCAGCACCCTGCGAGGTGCCTCGATCGGTGATCGGCCGGACAACTTCTCGACGCACCTGGGGATGCGTCTCGGGCCTACGGGGCACCGATACGATCGAGCGCCCATGTACGCGCGCGAAGTCTTCAGCGACGACGAAGCGGCGAAGCTGCGCCCGTACTTCACCAACCTCGACCAACCGGTGTTCGCGCTCACCAACCTGCCCGAGGTCGTCAAAGGTGCGTTGTTCGCGCGCTACTCGCGCAGCGACAAGAGCCTGCGCCGCTTGTTCCTCGACGAGTTCGTACCCGACCTCGACCTCACCGGCGACCTGACCGTCGACGCGACCGTCGGCCTGCGCCGCGCCGAGGAGCTCTACGACCGCGTGTTCCTCGAATACGGCGACGATTCGGTCGCCCAACTCGGCGGCGTGCACCTCGCGTGCGAGCAGGCGTCGAACCTGCTCACGAAGGTGCTCGAGTGGGGCCGGCTGATGTCCTATCTCGAGCAGTCGACCCGCTACATCCCCTACGACTCCCGAATCGAGGGCCGCTACCGCTATCACCGACCTGCGGGGATCGTCGGGTCCCGCCTCGGTGCGCGCTACGTCGCCGAGATCGACGGTCTCTTCGACACCTACCGCAGTTTGTTGCCGACGCTCGCCGACTGGGCGCGGGCGCGATACCCCAAGGACAACGCGGTGTCGGACTTCGTCTACAAACAGACGATCCGCGCCAAGGCGTGCGACTCGGTACGTGGCGTGCTGCCGGCGGCGACGCTCTCCAACGTCGGGATCTACGGGACCGGCCAGGCCTTTGAGGCGCTGCTGCTGCGAATGCGCGCCAATCCGCTCCCCGAGGCGCGCGCCTACGCCACCGACATGTTGCGGGAACTCCGCAAGGTCATCCCGTCGTTCCTCACGCGCGTCGATCGACCCGACCGGGGCGGTGCCTGGATCGAGTACCTGGAGCGCACCCAGCACCACACCGCCGAACTCGTGACCACGATGTTCGATCCGGCGCGCTCAGACCAGCGCGAACCGGGTGTCAGAGGTCCGAGCGTGCGGTTGGTCGACTTCGATCCCGACGGTGAGGACAAGGTGCTTGGTGCCATCGCCTTCGCGCACAGCCACCGCACCGAGGCCGAGATCGTCCACGCGGTCAAGTACCTCGGCGCCGACGAGCGCGCCGCGCTCATGGCGAGCTATGTGGGGGAGCGGGCGAACCGCCGCCACAAACCCGGCCGGGCGTTCGAACGAACCGGCTACCGCTTCGAGATCGTGGGCGACTACGGCGCGTTCCGTGACCTGCAACGCCATCGCATGCTCACGATCGAGTGGCAGGCACTCACGCCGAACCTCGGCTACGACGTGCCCGAAGCGGTCGCCGAAGCCGGCGTGACGAGCGCATTCGACGAGGCGATGCAGCGTTCCGGTGAACTGTTCGACGCGCTCGCACCGGAGCATCCCTCCGAAGCCGCATACGGGGTCGCGCTCGCGTACCGGCTGCGTTACGTCATGCAGATGAACGCGCGCGAAGCGATGCACCTCATCGAGTTGCGCAGCGCGCCAGCGGGCCACCCGTCGTATCGCGTCATCGCGCAGGACATGCACCGCCAGATCGCCGAGGTCGCCGGCCACCGGATGATCGCCGCGGCGATGCGCCACGCCGACCATCACACCTACGAACTCGAGCGACTCGAGTCCGAGCGCGCGGCCGAGCGGCGGCGACTGGCCAACGGTTGAGCCGTTCCGGGCGCGTTCGCGGCGCGCGAGATTTTTTTTCGGAGGGCTGAACTGGACCGACGCGAGCCCATCGCGCGTCGGTCCAGTTCAGCGCCGGGCGCTCGCGCGCGCCGCCGTTTGACAGACCCCACTCCGGTTTGGCGAAATACTCGTGCCGTGTTCGGACACCGCAGGTCGTGCCACCCCGCGACACACCGACGCCCCCTCGTCCGCGCGACCTGACGGTCGATCTGAGGGCGCCGTTTCGTGTACGTCGCTCGTCGGCAGGCCGCCCCGGCACGGGTGGTGGTGGCGGTCCGAAAGACCAAGTAGACAACGCTGTCCGTGGGATGCGCGCAGATGCGGGCACCCAGGCGGGCAACGGCGGCCCCAACGGTCTTTCGGACCGGCGCTGCGCCGAGGTCAGCGCCGCACCCAGGCGCCCGTTCGAACGCGGAACACGGGACACGGGAATGAAGCGGCCGAGATGTCACGTTGGGCGCCGCGCTCCGCCGTATACTCCGGCGCCTTCAGCCCCTGGCGCACTGCGACAAGCCCATGAGTGACGACGACTTCGACGACGAACCCGACGACATCGACGACGACGGCCTCGAGGAATTCGACGCGGACGACGACATCGACGACGAGGATCTGGTCGACGTCGAGGACGACGATGTGGATCCCGAGGCCGAGATCGTCGACGTCGACGACACCACGAGCGAGGACGACGACGAGGACGAAGCCGCAGCCCCGGCTGCCGAGGAAGACGAAGACATCGTCGACCTCGACGAGGAACTGCACCCTGACGACGTCGAAGAAGCGCTCGATGTCGTCCTGCGGGAACGCACCGCCAAGGCCGGGCTCGAAGACGACGAGGACGACGACGAACCCGACGACCGCGGCGACACCGGCACCAAGATCGTGCCGCGTCGGCCCGGCGAGTTCGTGTGTTCGAGTTGCTTCCTCGTGTTGCCGCGCCACATGCTCGCCGACGAAAAGGCGTCGCTCTGCCGCGACTGCGCCTGAACCCAGCGCTGCGCCCGCGGATCCGGCCGCCGAGCCGGGCAACCCGGTGGCGTTGGGGTGCATGCATCCTGAGCGGCGTCGCGCTGGCGCTGTCGCGCCCACCGGTCGATCTCGGGCCGCTCGCGTTCGTCGCGCTCGTCCCGCTGATGCGCGTCTGGTACCGGAGCAGCCCGGCCGCCGCTGCCCGCGCGGGCTGGCTCGCCGGCGCGTTCTACTACGGCATCTTGGTTTCGTGGTCGTGGTACTTCGGCGCCGTCGCGATCGTCCCGTTCGTCGCCGTGCTCGCCGCGTACTGGGCGCTCACAGGCGCCGGGATCGCCGCGTGCACGCGCCGCAGCCGCGGCCAGCCGGTGGTCAGCGCCGCCGTGTGGGTGCTCGGCGAAGGACTGCTGGCGCGCTGGCCGCTCGGCGGCTTCTCGTGGGGCGAGATCGGGTACGCGTTCCACGACGTCCCCGCGCTGCGCGCGGTTGCGGCGGTCGGTGGCGTGCCGCTGCTGTCGTTCCTCGCCGCCCTCGTCAACGCGACGCTCGCGAACCTGAGCCTCGACCGTCGTGGCGATGCCCTGCGCCGTCGAGCCTGGTCGCAGGGGACGCCCGCCGTCGTGCTCGTCGGCGCCGCGGTTGTCATCGCCGCGCTTCTCGGCGAGCCCGCGACCGGACGGCCGTTCCGGTATGCGCTCGTGCAGGGCAACAACCTGAACCGTGACCTCACCGCGGCCGAGGAAGCCGCGGGCCTGCTCCCCGAGCAACACTTCGCGCTCGCAGCGAGCCTGCGCGGCGATTTCGACCTGATCGTCTTCCCTGAGAGCACCTTCCTCGACGCGCCCAACGCCCCCGACCCGGCCTTCGCCGAGTTCGATTGGCCGGAACGGCTCGCCGGCCTGGCACGGCGCCACACGAGTTACGTGCTCGCGAACGGCACTGGCGACGCCCCGGACGGTCGCGCCCTGAACCTCGACGTGCTCTGGGACCCGCGCGGCGTCGAAGTGGGGGAGTACGCCAAGCGACATCTCGTGCCGTACGGCGAGTGGGTGCCGTTCCGTTCCGCGCTCGAAGGCCTCGTCGACGAACTCGACCAGATCCCGCGCGACTTCGCGCCCGGCGCGACACGAGGCCTGTTCGACCTCGGTGGGATACCGGCCGCAACGGTGATCTGTTTCGAGTCGATGTTCGGCGCCGAGGTCCGCCCGCTCGTGGCCGACGGTGCCGAGTTGATCGTCGTGTCGACGAACAACCGCTCCTACCGGCGGTCCGCGAACTCCGAGCAGCACGTGGCCGGTTCGCAGATGCGCGCCGCCGAGATGGGCAGGCCCGTCCTGCACGCTTCGATCTCGGGCATCTCCGCGGTCATCGACGCCAACGGGACGGTCCTCGACCGCCAGCCGCTGTTCCGCAACGGCGTGGTGCAGGGAACCATCACCACGCGGACGGGCTCGACGCCCTACGTGCGCTACGGCGACTGGATCGCGCAGTTCAGCCTGTTCGCCATCGCCGCACTCGCCGCCGAAACCTTCGTGCGCCTGGCGCGAGCGCGGCTCCGGCGCTGGTCGGCGGTGCGGGTTCCGTAGACTCGCCGGCGTGCCGGACCCTCGCCGTGCCCATGCTGCTCGCGCCCAGTGCGCGCGCCTCCAGCGGTTGATCGAGATCGCGCTGTTCGCTCCCATTGGCGTGGCTTCGACACTGCGCGAGATGGCCCCGACGTTCGTCAACGTGTTCGTCGGTCGTGGCCGCACCGAGATCGACCGCCAGCGCGATGTGTTCGAGCGGCGGGTGCGCACCGTGCGCAGCACCGGCGAGGTCGCCCTGGCGTTCGGCCTACCGCTGCTGCGCCGCAAGGTCGAAGACCGGCTCCAGGCCGCGGCCCGCGTCGGCGGCTCGGACCGCCCCGCCGATTGTCCCAGCGAGGCAGCCCCTGCCGATCGCGCCGATCGCGCCGATCGCGCCGACCGCGAACCGCGCGACGAGATGGCCGAGGTGAGCCGGCCGCGTCTGCACGCGGTGGGCTCGGTCGGGAGCCGGCCTGATGCCGCCTCCGGCGCCGCGAACATGAATGCCCAACCTGCCGGGCGCGAGTCCGAGCACCTCGCCATCCCCGGCTACGACGAACTCGCCGCCAGCCAGGTTGTCGAGCGTCTCGTCGGACTCAGCCGCGCCGAACTGGACGAGGTTCGCCGCTACGAGGCGGCGCACCGCAATCGCCGAACGATCCTGGGCAAGATCGAACAGCTCGCGACCGCGTGAACCCGCGCCGGAGTCCGTGAGGTGCGCGAGGCCGCCCGGACCGCGACGGGATCGGATCTCGACACGATCGTCACGCTCGCCCGGGCGATGATCGACGAGCTCACACCGACCCGTGGGGGAGCGCTTTGGGCGCGACACGCCGGGCCCCGCGGGCCGCTCGACGCGCACTACGCGGCATGGCTCGGAGTGGCGGATCGCGCGCTGTTCGTCGGCACGATCGACGACGCGGTGGTGGGCTTCGCGACCGTACGGGTCGAGCCCCTGCACGACGGGTCACCGCTGGCGGTCATCGACGAGCTGTTCGTCGAGCCGACGGCCCGCGCGGTCGGTGTCGGCGAGGCCATGGCCGGCGCGGCCGTGTCATGGGCCGAGTCGGCCGGTTGCATCGGGGTCGACGTCGGCGCCCTGCCCGGCAACCGCGCTGCCAAGAACTTCTTCGAGACGCACGGTTTCGTCGCCCGCTCGATCATCATGCATCGCCCGATCGAACGCGGTGCCTAGCCTGCCGCGCATGCCCCCCACGCCGCCGACTACGACGACCTCGTCCGGCGACGCCGATCTCAGCGCTTCGGCGATCGCCTGGGACCTGACCACGCTGCTCCCAGCGCCCGACGACGCCGGCCTCGAGCAGTTGCTCGATGAGGCCGACGCCATCGCCGAGCAGTTGAGCGCAGAGCGTGGCCGCGTCCACGAACTGGACGCCGGCGCGCTGGCCGCGCACCTGCGCGACGCGGCGCGCGTGGCCGAACTCCTCGGGCGCGCCGGCTCGTACACGAGCCTCAGCTTCTCGGTCGACACCGCCGACCCGACCAACGGCAACCGCCTCGCCCGCGTCGAGGAACGCAGCATCGCCGTCGGGACGAAGCTGTTGTTCTTCGAACTCGAGTGGGCGGCGCTCGACGAAGCGCACGTCGAGGAGCTGCTCGCCGACCCGCGCCTCGACTTCGCGGCCCATCACCTGAAATCGGTGCGTCGCTACCGCGATCATCTGCTGAGCGAACCCGAAGAGATCGTGCTCGCCGAGAAGGGTGTCACCGGCGCAAGCGCCTGGATCCGGCTCTTCGAAGAGTTGCAGGCGGGAATCACCGCAGTCATCAACGGCGACACCGTGAAGCTCGAAACCGCGCTGTCGCTGCTCCAGGATCCCGACCGCGAGCGGCGCCGCGTCGCGGCCGCGGCGATCACCGAGGGGCTCGCGCCGGGTCTGCGGACGCGCGCGTTCGTGTACAACACGCTGCTCGCCGACAAGTCGATCGACGACCGGCTCCGCAAGTACCCGTCGTGGATCGCCAGTCGCAACCTCGGAAACGAAGCGACCGACGAGTCGGTCGAGGCGCTCGTCGCCGCAGTGCGCGCTCGCTATGCCATCGCGCAGCGCTGGTATGCGCTCAAGGCGGCGATGCTCGGGCTCGACCGACTCGCCGACTACGACCGCATGGCCACGGTCGCGTCGGCCGACGCCGAGATCGGCTGGAGCGAGGCGACCGAGATCGTCTTCGACGCCTACGCGTCGTTTTCGACCCGGCTCGCCGACATCGCCCGCGAGTTCGTGGCCAACGGTTGGATCGACGCGCCGGTCCGGCCGGCCAAGCGCGGGGGAGCGTTCTGCGCCTACACCGTCCCGTCGCATCACCCGTACGTCATGCTCAACTGGACCGCTCGCCGCCGCGACGTGTTGACGCTCGCGCACGAACTCGGTCACGGCGTGCACGCGTACCTCTCGCGCCCGCAGGGCGTCTACCACTTCGCGACGCCGCTCACCCTCGCCGAAACCGCGTCGGTCTTCGGCGAGACGGTCACGTTCGGGCGCCTCCTCGAGGCCACGAGCGATCCCGACGAACGCCTCGGGCTGCTCGCCGAGAGCCTCGAAGGCTCGATCGCGACGGTGTTCCGCCAGGTCGCCATGAACCGCTTCGAGGACGCGGTGCACACCGCACGCCGCGAGACCGGTGAGTTGTCGGTCGACGAGTTCGCCGAGCACTGGGCGGTCACCCAGGCGGAGATGCTCGGACCTCACGTCGAGGTCAGCGACGGCTACCGCACGTGGTGGTCCTACGTCCCGCACTTCATCGGCGCGCCCGGCTACGTGTATGCGTACGCCTACGGCGAACTGCTTGCGCTCAGCGTGTACGCGCAGTACGAGCTTCACGGCGCGGCGTTCGTGCCGCAGTACCTCGAACTGCTCGGTGCCGGCGGCTCGAGGTCGCCCGAAGATCTCGGTGCGATCGTCGGCGTCGACCTGTCCGACCCTGGGTTCTGGGACGGTGGCCTCGACCTGATCGAGCGCAAACTCGACGCCACCGAAGCCGCCGCCCGGGCCGCCGGGCGGCTCTGAGCCCCCCGCAACGCCGAGAATCCACGTTATGTCAACTTGTGCCCAGCTCCGGGAGCGGCACTCCTGCCCTGTGCGCCGGGCCGTGGCGGCCGCGACGCTCGTCGGGGCGGCCGCCACCGTCGCCGCCTCGTGCTCGCTGTCCGAGAAGCTCGACGCACACGAGTACCGGGCCGCACGCGGTGCCGCCGATCCGATCGACGCGCCTGACCCGTTCGGCGACGTGGTCGGGTTCGCCGCGCTCGAGGTCGGCGACTGCGTGAGCTTCGATTCCGACACCGGCGAGGAGGTCACCGGCCTGCTCGTGGTCGGTTGCTCCCAACTGCACACCCACGAGGTGACGCTCAACGAACCGATCAAGCCGTTCGGGAACAAGTTCCCTGGCGAGACGGTCATCGACAGCTTCGCGTGGTCGCGCTGCGACCGGGCGTTCCGCGCGTACGTCGGTGACCGAGCGGCTCGGGACCCTGATCTCAGCGTGGTGTGGTTCGCGCCCGACGAGCGGCTGTGGCGCGGCCGCGACCGCACCCTGCAATGCCTCGTCGAGTCGAAGACGATGATCAGCAGCACACTGCGCGCCTGACCGCCGCGGCCGTCGTCACCGCCTGGACGAGCGCGGTGCTCGCTACTGGGAGCGATGCTCACGAAGGCGAGCGACGCTCACGCGCGGATAACCGGCAAGGCGGGCGCTGAGGGCGCGGCGACGCGCGACGTCCTACGCTGCGCCACCGTGCCTGAGTGGGCGAACTGGTCGGGGCGGGTCCGCGCTCGACCGACCGAGGTCACCACCCCGGCGAGCGAGGACGAACTCGCCGCCATCGTCGCCGCGGCCACGGCCTCGGGGCGCCGCGTCCGGGCCCGCGGCACGGGTCACTCCAACACTCCGTTGTGCGCCACCGACGATGTCCTGATCGCGCCCGACGGCATGAGCGGCGTCGTCGAAATCGCAGCCGACGGCGCGACGGCGCGAGTGCACGCCGGGACCGTGCTTGCCGACCTCAGCGCGGTACTGCACAGCGCGGGCGTGGCGATGCACAACCTGGGCGACATCGACGTGCAGACGATCGCCGGCGCGATCGGCACCGCGACGCACGGCACCGGCCGGTCGCTCGGCAATCTGACGACGGCCGTCGTCGGCGCTCGGGTGGTACTCGCCGACGGTGCGGTCGTCGCCTGTGACGCCGCGACCCACGGCGACGTCTTCGCCGCGCTCCTGCCGTCGCTCGGGGCGATCGGTGTGGTGAGCGAGTTCACCCTCGCGTTGCGCCCGACCTACCGTCTGCACGAACGCGTCTGGTTCGGCGATGGTGCCGCGGTGCTCAACACGCTCGATGCGCACATCGCCGCGACGCGCCACTACGAGTTCTTCTGGTATCCCCATCGTGATCTCGTCGAACACAAGGCCCTTGCCGAGACCGAAGCGCCTCCCGATCCACTCCCCGACCGAAAGCGCGAAAGGATCGACCACTGGAACCGGGTGTTGCCGAGCCGGCGCGAGGTGCAGTTCAACGAGATGGAGTACTCGCTCCCCGCGGCTGCCGGCCCGATCGCCTTCGCGCAACTTCGTGCCCATATGCTCGAACGCTGGGCCGACGTCGCATGGCCGGTCGAGTACCGCACCGTGGCCGCCGACGACCTGTGGCTCTCCCCCCACTCCGGCCGCGAGTCGGTGACGATCAGCGTCCATCAGGGCGCCGACCTGCCGTGCGACGAGATGTTCGCCGGCACCGAGACGATCCTGCGCGATCACGGCGGTCGCCCGCACTGGGGCAAGGTGAACACCGCGACGCCTGCCGACCTGGCGAACTGCTACCCCCGCTGGGGCGACTGGTGGGCGATCCGCGATCGCCTCGACCCGGCAGACACCTTCCTCAACCCCTACCTCGAGTCGCTCCGCCCGCGGTCACGCTGAGTCCGGTCACGCGGAGTCTCGTTGCGCGGCTCGCGCTCGCGCGGCTCACGGTCGCCGGGGAGCCAACGCCAGGTCGTCCACTCCTCCATCGGCGTCGCGCCGAGCCGCCGGTAGAAACCCTGGGCCGGTTCGTTCCAGTCGAGCACGCTCCATTCGACGCGATGCGCCGTGCGGCGCCGCAACTCCTCGAGAAGTGCCTTGCCGTAGCCCTGCCCGCGGTGCTCCTCCCGCACGAACAGGTCTTCGAGCCAGATGCCCGGCGCGCCGATGAACGTCGAAAACGTCGCGAAGTACAGGGCCATCCCCGCGACGGCGCCGGTGGATGTCTCGGCGATGAGGACCCGCGGCACCGCATCCGCCCCGAAGATCGCAGTGTGGAGTTCGGCTTCGTTCCAGCGCACCTCGTGCGCGAGGCGTTCGTAGTCGGCAAGTTCGCGGATGAGTTCGGCGATGTCGGCGATGTCCTCCGGAGTTGCGTCGCGGATCACGCGCGCTTCCCGACGAAGGGCAGCGGCACGATCCGGCCGCTGAGGCGGCGACCGCGCACGTCGAGTTCGACCGCGGCACCGATGTCGAGTCCAGGAGTCACGAACGCCAGCGCGATCGCGTGACCGAGCACGGGCGAGAAGTTGCCACTCGTGACGGCACCGACTCGCACGTCGCCGGCGTACACCGTCGCGCCCTCGCGCGCCGGTTGGCGCCCGTCGATGGCGATGCCGCGCAAGATGCGATCGACGCCGCGTTCGCGTTCGGCTCCGAGCGCCAGCGATCCCCGGAACCGGCCCTTGTCGAAACGCACGACCCAACCGAGGTTTGCCTGAAGCGGCGTCACTCCGGGGCCGAGTTCGTGACCGTGCAGTGGCAGTCCGGCCTCGAGCCGCAACGTGTCGCGGGCGCCGAGGCCCGCCGGGGTGATTCCCGCACCAACGAGGGCGTCGAACAGATCCGGCGCGGCGGCCGCGGGGACCTGGATCTCGACGCCGTCCTCGCCCGTGTAGCCGGTGCCCGCGACGACGCAGTCGACGCCGGACACCTCGATCCGCGCGACCCGGAAGCGGCCGACCTCGGCCGCCTCGGGCGACACCGTGCGCAGGCGGCGGCGCGCCGCCGGTCCCTGCACCGCGAGCACCGCCCGGGTCTCGGTGATATCGGCGATCGCGGGCCGCTCCCCTATCGCGGGTGCGTCGAAGTCGAGCGCGTCGATGAGTCGCCGCGTGTTCGACGCGTTCGGCATCACGAGGAAGTCCTCGTCTGCGACCCACCACACGATGATGTCGTCGACGACGTGCGCGTCGTCGGGGTCGAGAAGATGCGTGTACTGCGCGCGACCCGGCTCGATCCGGTGCAGGTCGTTCGTGAAGGCGCGCTGGAGGACGTCGAAGCCGCCTGCACCGCTGACGCGGACCGTTCCGAGGTGCGACACATCGAACAGCGCCGCGTCTTCGCGGCAGGCGCGATGCTCATCGAGCACCCCGCGATACTGGATCGGCATCTCCCACCCACCGAATTCCGCCATCCGCGCGCCGAGCGCGCGATGCCGTGCGTCGAGTGGGCTGGTACGGAGCGACTCGTGCGGGTTCACGCGCGGCGAGCGACCGCCGGACGGCGGTTCACTCGTTGACCGCGAACGGCAGTGCCGGCTGGACCGTCTCGACGATGTCGCGGATGCCCGCGTCGATGTCGGCCTTGACCGGCGCGAGCGGGACGATGTTGAGCACACCTTGTCCCTCGCGCACAAGATCCACGATCTGGTCACCGGTGAACACGAGCAGCGAACGCTCACCTTCGAGCACGAGATTCGCCGACGCGAGATCCTCGCCGAGGTGGTCGCGCAGGTAGTTGATCGCCTTTCGGGCGGTCTGCAACGAGACCCCGGCGTCGATGAGGTTCTTCACGACCTTGAGCTCGACGAGGTCGCGGTAGCTGTAGAGGCGTTGGGTGCCCGATCCGGCGGCGTCGTGGACCGACGGTCGGATGATGTCGGAGCGGGCCCAGTAGTCGAGCTGGCGGTAGCTGATACCGACGATCTTGCAGACCTGCGGTCCGCGGAAGCTGCCGATGGGTTCGCCGCCGTCGGCCCCGGCGGAGTGCGCGATGTTCGCGATGGTCATGTACCGATCCCTCGAACGTGAGATCCGGTGTGTGCGGATCACATCCCGGTAGTTACGTGGCTGTGAACGTAAGCAGAAGGTCGCGGTCCCGTCAACGTGAAGTTCTCATCGAGGCTTCAAGTCTCGATGAGAACTCGAGACTCTGAGTCCGCGGCAAAGACCCAGGTCAGCAGCGGGAATTCGGCTGACGCTGCGACGCTCAGGCGAAGTCTTCGGGTGAGATGGTCTCGAGGAACTCGCGGAACTGTTCGACCTCTTGTTCAGCGTCGTCGTCCTCGTCCGGGAGCTCGACGCCAGCCGCGGCGAGCACCGCTTCGTCGGCGAACAGTTCGACCTGATCGGTCCCGAAGCGCACAGCCAGGGCAATCGCGTCCGACGGGCGGGCGTCGATCCGGGTCACGTCACCGGCGTCGTCGAGGTGCAGTTCGGCGAAGAACGTGCGGTCCTCGAGCGCGGTGATGTCCACCCGGCGCAACACGATCTCGCGATCGTCGAGCACGTGCTTGAACAGGTCGTGGGTCATCGGACGCGGTGTGGGCATCCCCTGCATCGCGTAAACGATCGCCGTCGCCTCGGGAGCGCCGATGAAGATCGGCAGATAGCGGGTCCCTTCGACCTCGCGCAACAACACGATCGGCTGGTTCGAAGGAACCTCCACCCGCACCCCGATGAGCGTCAACGGGATCACAGGTCGACCCTACCACCGCGATCTCGCGCCCCGATCGGCGGGCCGCTCACGATCGCGGTCTGGGCGAATCAGCCGCCGGTTCGCCGCACGGTTTGCGCGAGCAGGGCGAACCGCAGCCGCCGACCGAGCGTCGTCAGCTCACGCCGCGTCTGTTCGAGTTGCACCTGCGCTTCGGGGTTGCGGCGTTGCCGGTAGCCGAGCAACACCTGGTCGAAGAGCGCGGCTTCGCGTTCGGCAAACGTCTGGTACATGCGCAGGTGGCGCACCTCGAGCCCGAACCGCATGAAGCCGGCCGCGGCGCGCGCCGTCGCCAACGCTTCGTCGCCGAACAACGGGCGGTCGGCGTGCTCGTAGGTCGGCGTGAGCAGACCGTACGCCTCGAGCTCGGCGACGACCGGCTCGTCGAGTCCGCTCGCGCGCGCGAGCTCGACCCGGGTGAGACTGACGCCGGTCGTGCCCGGCGTGAGCTCGTCGGCCTCGTCGTCCAGTTCGGCGGCAGCCACGATCGCCGCCTGTCGTTGCGCCTCGGCGTCGAGTTGGGCCCGACGAGCCGACTCGAACAACGCGTGAACCGCGTGCTCGCGCCCCGGCTTGTCGACGCCGGCGACACCGTCTTGGCCGACTGCCACGCTCGCCACCGCGGGTTCCACGCCGGGGCGGATCCCCTCGCGGTCCATCTCGTCGAGCCGCTCCTTGATGACCTTGAGCGGAAGAAAGTGCGCGGCTTGTTGCTCCAGGATCCACCGCAATCGGGCGATGTCGTCGCCGTAGAACTTGCGATAGCCCGACGGGGTGCGTTCCGGCGAGATGAGGCCTTGACTTTCGAGGAAGCGGATCTTCGAGATCGTGACGTCGGGGTGGTCGTCGCGCAGCTCTTCGAGCACGTCGCCGATCGACAGGTGCTCAGCCATCACCGGCTCCCGTGGCCGAGCCCGTGACCGTGATGACCGCCGAGCACGAAGGTGAGCCGGAAGCGTCCGACCTGAATCTCGTCACCGTGCTCGAGCGCCGACTGATCGACCCTGACATGGTTGACGTAGGTCCCGTTGAGCGACCCGACGTCGCGCAGCTGATAGCCGCCGGCGTCCTTGCGGATCTCGACGTGGCGACGCGACACCGTGATGTCGTCGAGGAAGATCTCGGAGTCGGGGTGCCGGCCGATGTCGACCGCCTCGGACTCGAGTCGGTAGGAACTCCCCTCGCCCGGGCCGTTGCGCACGACGAGCAGACCGACGCCATCGGGCAGGCCCTCGAGCCAGAGCAGCAGATCATCGGCCTCTTCGGTGGCCTCGACCGCGGCCAGGGTGACCGTCGACTCGTCGCTGTGCAGCGGCGCGCCGCACGCCGAACAGAAGTTGGCGTCGCGGGGGTTCTCGCGCGCGCAACGACCGCAGATCACCTCACGAGACTACGTCGCGTCACCCTTCGGTCAGCGCCCGGTAGGCGTCGGCGTCGAGCAGGGCGTCGGCGGCCGCGTCACCATTCGGTCGCAGTCGGGCGATCCACCCCTCGCCGTAGGGATCGTGGTTCAGCAGCTCCGGTCGATCGCCGAGCGCGCTGTTGACGGCGACGACGACACCGGCGATCGGCGCATAGAGCTCCGACACCGACTTGGTCGACTCGATCTCACCGCACGGGGCGCCGGCCGCGACTTCGCTCCCGACGTCGGGGAGCGAGACGTAGACCACGTCGCCGAGCGCGTCTTGTGCGAAGTCGGTGATGCCGATGACGACCTCGTCGCCGTCTTCGCGCACCCATTCGTGCTCGCGGCTGTAGCGCAGGTCCTCGGGGATCTCCATGACAGCGAAGCTAGCGAACCTCGGCGCCCGACCGGCGAGCGGCGCGGCCCTCGGCGAGCGCGCGGCGGGCCTCGGGAAGGTACTGCGCGGCAGCGACGTAACCGAGCCCGATGCCGGCCACGCCGAAGCCCCACCCGCCCACCGTGAGGAGCGTCGACCAGCCGCCGTCGACCGCGTCGGCGAGCAGGAACATCGGCAACGAGAACATCACTGCGAGGGTCCCCGCCTTGCCCGCCCACACGACGTCGATGCGCCGCGCGCCGGCGAGCGCCAACCCGACGGTGACGACCGCGATCAGCACCTCGCGCACGAGGACGACGACGAGGAAGGCGTCGACCTCGCCGGGCAGATCCTGCACCAACAGCGCGATCGCGGCGGCGACGAGCAACGCCCGGTCAGCGGTCGGATCGAGGATCTTGCCGAGTTCGGACCCCTGGTCGAAGCGACGCGCGATCCACCCGTCGACCCAGTCGGTCGCTCCCAGCACCGCGAGTAGCCATGCGGCCGCCGCCGACCGTTCGGCGCCGAACAGCAGGTACAAGAACCAGGGGACGCAGCCGAGTCGGGCCAGCGAGATGAAGTTGGGGATCGTCCAGATGCGCAGCGGCGAGGCGGTGGTCATCACATCACCATCCGTTCGCCGCGCTCTCAGCCCGGGGGTCACAACCGGCACGGAGTCCGTGGGGCACGACCTCGATCGCGTGCGCGTGTCCGACGCCGTCGTCGAAGGGTCGGAGGCGGGCGAGTTCGTGGCCGCGGGCATCGAGTTCGGCGAACCACTCGTCGCCGAAACGCGATTCGGCGTTGACGCGACCCGCGGCCGGATCGACCGCCCAGCGCGGCGCGTCGATCGCGCGCTGCGGGTCGATGCCGTCGACGAGAAGCCGGCTGAGCACTTGGAGGTGGACCGGCGCCTGCGCGTGACCGCCCATCGTGCCGAACACGAACTCGGGACGCCCGTCGCGGAGCACCAGCGCCGGGATGAGCGTGTGCATCGGCAACTTCGCGCCGGCGAGCACGTTGACGTGGTCGGGGTCGAGCGAGAACGAAGCGCCGCGGTTGTGCAGGTTGATGCCGCGCGACGTCACGTGGACGCCCGAACCGATTGCGGTGAAGTTCGATTGGATGAGGCTCACGCACAACCCGTCGGCGTCGGCCGCGCAGAGATAGGCGGTCCCACCGTCGGGGGCACGCCGCCGTTCCGGCACGCGCGCGCGGGCGCCGATGCCGGCGCGCCGCGCCACGACGAACTCGGGCGCGACGAGATCGGCGGGAGCAATCGACATGCACGCAGGATCGGTGACGTAGCGGTCGCGGTCAGCGAGCGCGACCTTGGCGATCTCGATCTGGACGTGGTCGCGTTCGATCCCCGGGGCAATGACATCGGCACCGAACATGGCGAGCATCTCGAGGGCGGTCACGCCCTGGGTGGGCGGAGGGAGTTCGGCGATCGTGCGGCCCGCGAACTCGCCGGTGAGTACGTCGACCCACTCGCCGCGGTGCGCAGCGAGATCGGCGCTCGTCATCGCGCTCCCGTGCTCGTGCAGCGTCGCGACGATGTCGCCGCCGATCGGGCCGCGGTAGTACGCGTCGGGGCCGTCGTCGGCAAGGGCGCGAATCGTGCGGGCGAGCGCAGGCTGACGGAGCCGATCGCCTGGAGCGCGCTCGGCATAGGTCGCCGCGAGCGCGGGCGCTCCCTTCGCGTACGTGGCCTCGATCATCGCGACCGATCCTCGGACTCGGAACGACCCGGGCCGCGTCAACACGAAGCCCTCGTTCGCGAGGATCATCGCTCGGCGCGCGAGTTCGGCGAACGGCTTCGTGCCGAAACGCTCGATCAGATCGAACCAGCCGTACACCGCGCCGGGAACGGTGACCGCGTGCGGGCCGAACACCGGCATCTCGCGATGGCCGCCGGCCCGCACGAACTCGGGGGTCGCCGCCGCGGGACTGCGGCCGGTGCTGCGATAACCGATGGTGTCGCGGCGTGCGGCGTCCCACACGATCGCGAGCAGGTCGCCGCCGTAACCGCAGTAGTAGGGAGCGACCACACCGAGCGCCAGGTTCGCGGCCAGCACGCTGTCCATGGCGTTGCCACCCGCGGCGAGCACCTCGAGTCCCGCCGCTGAGGCGAGGTAGTGCGGGCTGACCACGACACCCTGAGCGAAGGAGCGCGTGTGCACGGCGGGCACCGTAGCCCGCTACCTTCCCCGCTCATGTCCGACCGTTGCTTCAACCTCGCCGACCTGTACGAGCTCGTCGCCGATCACGTCCCCGATCGCGTCGCGCTCGTCGCGGGCGACCGTCGCGCGACCTATGCCGAACTGGACCGGCGCGCCAATCGATTCGCCCACGCGCTCATCGCTCGTGGCGTGCGACCCGGCGAGTGGGTCGGCATCCATTCGTACAACCGCGCCGAATGGATCGAGGCATTCATCGGCTGTTTCAAGGCCCGCGTCGTGCCGATCAACGTCAACTACCGGTATGTCGCCGAGGAGTTGCGCTACCTCTTCGACAACGCCGACCTGACCGCCCTCGTCTACGAGGCCGAATTCGGTCCCAGGGTCGAGCCGATCCTCGCCGAACTCCCCTTGCTCCGGACGTTGATTCGCCTCGACGACGAGACGGGGACCACCGATTCGCTCGGCGCCGACGATTACGACGTCGCGCTCGCAGACGCGTCGCCCGAGCGCGACTTCGCGCCGCGCTCCCCCGACGACCTGTACGTGCTGTACACCGGGGGGACGACGGGCATGCCCAAGGGTGTGCTGTGGCGCGGCGAGGACATCTTCTTCGCCGCGCTGGGCGGCGGCAACTACGGCGGACCCGGCATCACCGCGCCCGAGCGGATCGTCGACGCCATCGGCGAGCACCAGATGTGCACGATGGCGTTCGCGCCGCTGATGCACGGCAACGCGCAGTGGACCTCGCTCGCCACGCTCTTCGGCGGCAACAAACTCGTGCTCAACTGCCAGCGGCGGATGGACGCGACCGCACTGTGGGAAACTTGCGACGCCGAGGCCATCAACTCGCTCAGCATCGTCGGCGATGCAATGGCGCGCCCGCTCGTCGACGCCCTCGCGGATCGCGAACCACCGGCGTCGGTCGTCGCCATCGTGTCGGGTGGAGCGATCCTGTCCCCCGCGATCAAGCACGAGTTCAACACGCGCATGCCGAACGTGATGATCCTCGACAGCTTCGGAGCGTCCGAGACGGGCGCCAACGGCGCGGTGGACATCACCGACAAGGGCCCGAAGTTCCGTATGAACGAATGGACCACCGTGATCGGCGACGATCTCGCGGTGGTCGAGACCGGCGAAACCGGCATGCTCGCCCGGCGCGGCCATGTCCCGCTCGGCTACTACAAGGACGAGTCGAAGACGGCGGCGACGTTCGTGACCGCGCCCGACGGCACCCGCTGGGCGATACCGGGCGACCGCGCGGTGCGCGAGTCCGATGGCACCATCACGGTGCTCGGCCGCGGGAGTCAGTGCATCAATTCCGGCGGCGAGAAGATCTTTCCCGAGGAGGTCGAGGCGGCGCTGAAGAGTCATCCTGCCGTGTTCGACGCGACCGTCGTCGGCCGCGCCGACGAACGTTGGGGCGAGCATGTGTGCGCCGTCGTCGAGTTCCGCTCCGGACTGACGGCCGATCTCGACGCGCTCGCCGCGCATTGCCGCGACCACATCGCCGGCTACAAGGTGCCGCGCAGCCTCGTCGTGGTCGACGAGATGGTCCGCTCGCCGAGCGGCAAACCCGACTACCGCTGGGCCAAAGAACTCGCGAGCAGCCCGGAGTGATAGCAACGCGGCGGGGAATCGTCCAACCAGGAGTGGTCATGAGCGTCGAGTTGCTGCCGAGGTCACCGCAGGAGCACAAGCCGAGGCGCGCCCGCCGGCTCGGTTGGATGGCAGTGGTCGCGGTCGCGGCGATCGTCGGCACCGGCGTGTCGTGGGCCGCGATCCCGCATTCGGCGAGCCAACTGATCACCGCGTGCTACGACAACAGCGGTCCGCAAAAGGGCGTGCTGCGGGTCATCGACGAGCAGGGCGGCGCGGCCTGTACTGCGGGCGAGACCAAGATCCGCTGGTCGGGCAAGGGCCTGCAGTGGGCCGGCAAGTGGGCGAACTCGCGCACGTACTACGCCAACGACGTCGTGCGCTACAAGGACGGCCTGTTCGTCGCGCGGGTTGGCTCGCTCGGGGTCGCGCCCGACACCGATGCCGCGAAGTGGGCGGTGATGGTCGACCCGCCGCTGCGCTACCGCTTCACCGGCCGGATAACGGTGCAGACCGATCCGACGCTGGATATCGCGTTGCCCGATGGCAGCTACCGGATGCAGGGCGTGCTGATGCTGAATTCGGCCGGTTCCTCGGGGGGCACTCCTCCGTACTACGTGTTCTGCCGGGTGTCCTCGGCGTTCGCGCCGGCGATCGGCGAACGTGCGTTCTTCGAACGGTTGGAGTCGCGTTCGTTCGTCGGGCGGGTCGAGGTGAGCGGCGGACAGATCACCGACTTCGTGAGTTGCATCTTCGGGACCTTCGCCACGAGTGCCAGTCTCGACTACGAGTTCCTGTTCGACCGCGTCGGCTGAACGCAGAGCCCATCAGCGCGGGTGTTGCACCGCGGCGCGCGCCGCCAGGTTCGGCGCGACGAGGTCGCGGATCACCCGCTGGTGTTCGGGATGGTCGCGGTACTCGAGGTAACCGGTGACATCGTCGAAGTCTGCGACGATCACGACGTCGTAGTTGCCCTCGTTGATACCGGCGTCGACCCCCACCGAGTACTCGCGGATCGACGGGACGAGACCAGCCAGCGCGCGGATCGCTTCGACGATCGTGGTGCGGACCGCGACGTCGGTGCCGTCGTGCCAGCGCAACATCGCTACGTGCCGAAAACCCATCACACGAGCCCCGCGTAGGCGCCGCCGTCGACCAGGATCGACTCACCGGTGATGTAGCGGGCCGGGCGCGAGCAGAGGAAGGCGACGACCTTGCCGAAGTCCATCGGATCGCCGATCGCCCGGGCCGGCACCGACGCCGCGAGTTGCCCGAGGCCCGCGTCGTCGTAGAGGCCCGTGATCCGGTCGGTCGCGTGGTAGCCGGGGAGCACGCTGTTCACGGTCACCCCGTCCGCCGCGACCTCGCGCGCGGTGATCTTCAAGAACGCGGTGAGCGCGGCACGAGCGGCCGATGACGCGATCAGCGTGGCGATCGGTTGGCGCACGCCGACGCTCGTGATCGCCACGACCCTCCCCCACTGCTGTGCCTGCATGCGCGGGATCGCGACCTTGCACATCGCGATCGACGCGCGACAGTTGAGGTCGAAGGCCTCGAGATAGGCGTCGAGATCGGTCGTGGCGAAGGTGCCGGCAGGTGGCCCACCGGCGTTGGCGACCAGGATGTCGACACCGCCGAGCGCGTCAGCGGCGTCGGCGACGAACCCGGCGGCGGCGGTGAGGTCGGACAGGTCGAAGACGAACGGCACGGCACCGATACGCGCGGCCGCCTCGGAGACGGCGTGCTCGTCGCGCCCGCAGATCGCGACACGACAGCCCTCAGCCGCGAGCGCGACTGCCGCGCCGAACCCGAGTCCGCGGCTACCGGCGGCCACGACGGCGCGCTTGCGCTCGATCCCGAGATCCATGCTCACCCACCGCCAGGGTCGACGACGGGGCCGTGGATCGAGCCCTCGCCGTCGCGCAGCGGCAGCGGGACTCGACCCGTTCGCAGGGCGATGATCTCGGCGCAGATCGAGATCGCCACTTCTTCGGGAGTGCGGGCGCCCAGATCGAGGCCGATCGGCGACATCACGCGGGCCAACTCCGAGTCGTCGAGCCCGGCTTCGCGCAGTCGTTCGAGACGCTGTTCGTGGGTACGGCGTGACCCCATCGCCCCCAGGTAGCCGACCGCGGTCCGCACCGCGCCCGTGATCGCAGGCACATCGAACTTGGCGTCGTGCGTCAGGACGCACACCGCGTCGCGCGGACCGAGATCGCTGCCGACGCGTTCGAGATGCTTGTCCGGCCATTCGTTGGCGACCTCGTCGGCCATTGGGAAGCGCTGCGCGGTCGCGAACACTGCTCGAGCATCACAGACCGTGACCCGGTATCCGAGCAGCTTGGCGGTACGCGCCAGCGCCGCGGTGAAGTCGACGGCTCCGAAGATGATCATCCGCGGCGGCGGGGCGAACGACTCGATGAACACGCTCACCACCCGTTCGCGTGCCTCACCGTGCGCCCCGTAGTGGCGTGCACTCGAACGCCCGGCCGCGAGTTCGCCGAGCGCGTCGCGCACGACCACCCGGTCGAGGTCGCCGTTTCCGAGGCTGCCCTGCGCCGAACCGTCGGCGTCGACGAGCAGCTTGGCGCCGATCCCCGGGCCTTCGATGACCGTTGCGAACGCAACCGGTCGATCCTCACGCAGGGCAGTACACAAGTCGTCGTAGAGGCTCACCAGTCGAGTTCCTCGACGTAGAGGTGGATCGTGCCGCCGCAGGTGAGCCCGACCGCGAAGGCCTCGTCGTCGCTGTAGCCGAAGCTGATCACGCCCTTGTCGCGTTCACCCGCGAGCACCTCGAGCGCCGCGCTGACGACCGCGCCCTCGACGCAACCGCCCGACACCGATCCGGCCACGTCGCCCGAGGCGTTCACCGCCATCGCCGCGCCGGCTTCTCTCGGCGAGGACCCTTCGGTCTGCACGACGCGCGCGATCGCGACGCGTTCGCCGGCCGTGCGCCAACGATCGATATCGGCGATGATCTCTTTCATCGATTCACCTCACCGATCGCCTCGGCAACCCGCTCGAGTGCCGCGAGCGAGTGCCCTTCGACGAACCGGTCGACGTAGGGAAGCGCGGCGGCCATGCCCTGGGCGAGCGGGACGTACCCCGGCGATGCCTTGAGTGGGTTGACCCAGACGATACGGTGCGCAACCCGCGACAGCCGAGCCATCTCGGTGGCCAGAGCACCCGGATCACCTCGATCCCAGCCATCGGAGAGGATGACCACGACGGCACCGCGCGCCATCCCTCGCATCCCCCACCCGTCGTTGAAGGCCCGAAGCGTCTCACCGAGACGCGTCCCACCCGACCAGTCGACGACCCGGTGCGCGGCTGCGGCGATCGCGGCGTCGGGATCGCGCGTCGCCAGGTCGCGGGTCATGCGGGTGAGCCGTGTCCCGAGGGCGAACGCCTCGACCGGTGCACGGCCGATCACCGCGGTGTGGAGAAATCGGATGAACTCCCTTGCGTAGGGCTCCATCGATCCGCTGACGTCGAGCAGGAGCAGGACGCGTCGCGGCCGGCGGGCCGGAGCCCGGTAGCGCCGGTGCACCAGTTCGCCGTCGGTCCGCATCGCCCGGGCGACCGTCGAACGCAGGTCGGGATGACGCCGGGCGCGCCGCTGCGGGACCCGGCGCCGGCTCGTGCGCGTCGGCGTGTGGATCGCGAGCGCGCGCAACAAACGGGCAGCGTCGGCTCGATCTCGCTCGTCGTAGTCGGCGAAGTCACGCGCGTGCAGCACTTCGTGGCGGCTGAAGCGCACTGCACGGATGTCCCCGTCGCCGTCCTCGGTCGCGGCACCGTCCCCTGCATCGTCGTCGACGTCGAGCAGCGCGAGCCGTTCGACGGCTGCCTCGCTCCGGCCGAGTCCACCGATACCACCGAAGAACGCCGCGAACACGCGGTCATACGCATCGATGTCCTCGGGGCGGCGGACGAACACCGCGCGCCCCGCCCAGTACACCTGAGCCGGGCGCCCGACATCGAGCCGGGCGAGCGCCTCGCCGAACGTCACCGTCGCGTCGACCGGCACGACGAGCCCGGCCCGCCGCAGGCTCCGCGCGAACGCGACGACGAGCCGCTCGAGCGCGAGTTCGGTTGCGCTCGCAGTCACCGCTCAGGCCGAGCGCGCGAGCGCGTTGCGCACGAGATCGCCGAGCCCGTGGTCACGGACGCGACTCTGGTCCTCGCGGTACTTGAGCACGGTGCCGAGCGTCATGTCGACGGTGTGCTCGTCGAGACGGTCGCGCCCGAGGGTCGCGAGCGCGACCGCCCAGTCGATGCTCTCGGCAACACCCGGCGGCTTGTACAGGTCCAACCCGCGCAACGTCGCCGCGGCAGCCGCCACGTCGCGTGCAAGCGTCGCGGCGACCTGCGGTGCCCGCCGCCGCAGGATCTCGGCCTCGCGTTCGAAGTCGGGATGGTCGATCCAGTGGTACAGGCAGCGGCGCTTGAGCGCGTCGTGCACGTCGCGGGTCCGGTTCGAGGTCAGCACCGCGACCGGAGGTCGCGCGGCGCGGATGGTCCCGATCTCCGGCACGGTGATGGCCCAGTCGGCGAGCACCTCGAGAAGGAACGCCTCGAACTCGTCGTCGGCACGGTCGATCTCGTCCACCAGCAGCACGGGCATCGGTTCGGCGTGGTCGATCGCCCGCAGCAGTGGCCGCCGCACGAGGAAGCGCTCCGAGTACAACTCGTCCTCGACGATGTCGTCGTGGCGCGCCTCGACGGTGCGCAGATGCAGAAGTTGGCGGCCGTAGTCCCACTCGTAGACCGCCTGGGCGGAGTCGATCCCCTCGTAACACTGCAGGCGGATGAGTTCGGTGCCGAGCATCGCCGCGAGCGTCTTGGCGACCTCGGTCTTACCGACACCTGCCTCGCCCTCGAGGAACAGCGGTCGCTGCATCGCCAGGCTCAAATAGATCGACGTCGCCAGTCCCTCGTCGGCTAGGTAGTCGTGCGCGCCCAGTTCGGTGATCAGGGTCTCGACGCTCGTCAGCACCGGCCGAGGCTACCGCCGCGCCCCGCCACTATCGTCGGCCCGCCATGTCGCCGCCGACCGTCACGTTGTCGCTCGCTCAGGCGCGCCGCATCGCGGTCGGTTCGAGCGGTCTCGCCGCGCCGCGGCCTGCGGCCCACGGAGATCGCCGGCACGCGCGCAAGGTCTTCGCCCGCCTCGGCCTCATCCAGATCGACTCGGTCAACGTGCTCGCCCGCGCGCAAGAGATGCCGCTGTGGGCACGCGTCGGCCATCACGATCGCAGTGTCCTCTCCCGCATGGCGGCAGCGGGCGAGTTGTTCGAGTACTGGGGTCACGAGGCCAGCCTGATCCCGGTCGACGACGAACCGCTCTACCGGTGGCGGATGGCCCGCGCCCGCGACGGGCGCGACACCTGGGGCGGCATCGCCCGTCTCCGCCGCGAACGACCCGACCTGATCGCCGAGGTACGAACCCGCCTGCACGCCGAGGGCCCGCTCACCGCAGGTGACCTGCGCGACGGGCCGTCGCGCACCGAGGCATGGTGGGGTTGGGACGCGGTCAAGATCGCCCTCGAGTACCTGCTGTGGGCGGGCGAGATCTCCGCGGTACGCGGCTCGACCTTCGAGCGGCGCTACGACGTGCGCGAACGCATGCTGCCGGCGCGCGTGCTCGCCGCGCCGACCCCCACAGATGCCGACGCTCACCGCGAGTTGTTGCGCCGGGCTGCGCGGAGCCACGGCGTCGGCTGGGCCCGCGACCTGGCCGACTACCACCGCATCCGGATGACCGACGCGAAGCCTCGCCTCGCCGAACTGGTCGAGTCCGGTGATCTCATCTCGGCGCGAATCGACGGCATCGACGAACCCGCCTACCTGTCGCGCGACGCCGCGCGACCGCACCGCGCGCGACACGCCACGCTGCTCTCGCCGTTCGATCCGCTCGTATGGGAGCGCCGCCGGGCCGAGCGACTGTTCGACTTCCACTACCGCATCGAGATCTACACGCCCGCGCCCAAGCGGGTGCACGGCTACTACGTATTGCCGTTCCTGCTCGGCGACCGGCTGGCGGCGCGGGTCGACCTCAAGGCCGACCGCAAGGCGTCGGTCCTGCTCGTGCCGGGCGCGTTCCTCGAGACTCACGCCGCAGCCGGTCCCACGATCGATGCGCTGTCGGGTGAACTCCGGTCGCTCGCCTCGTGGCTCGGCCTCGACGGTGTTCATGTCGGCCGGAAGGGAGATCTCGCCCGCGGGTTGCAGCGCGCGCTCAGCTGCTGACGCCGCCAACGCGATAGACCCGAGTGGCGTTGGCGCCGAGGATCGCCGCTCGTTCTGCTTCGGCGAGGCCGCCGAGCAGGTCGGCGGTCGCCTCCGCCCACTCCCGGTAGCTCGCCGCGAGCGTGACGACGGGCCAGTCGCTCCCCCAGATGAGCCGATCCGGGCCGAAGTGAGTGAGCAGGTGATCGATGTACGGCCGCAGGTCGGCGCGCGTCCAACCGGCGCCGGCCTCGGTCACCAGGCCGCTCAACTTGCAGGCCGCTGCCGACTCGCGTGCGAGGCCGGCGATCCCCGCCGCCCAGGCACCGAAGCCGTCCTCGGCGATCGCAGGTTTGGCGGCGTGGCAGACGACCGCGCGCAGATCCGGATGACGGTCGAGCAAGCGCTGGGCGTTGTCGAGGTGCCGTGGCTGAATCAACAACTCGAACACGAGATCCCTCGCGATGCACGCCTCGATCCCCGGCGCCCAGCGCGCGTCGAGCATCCAGTCGGCGTCAGGCTCGTCCTGGATCATCGGCCGGATCCCGCGCAGCCTCGGGTTCGCGGCCAGTTCGTACAGCGCGTCAGGATCATCGAGCGGTACCCACCCGACCACTCCCACCACGCCCGGATCGTCGTCCGCCAGCGTCAACAAATAGCGCGACTCGGCCACCGTCGGCGCCGCCTGCACCAGGATCCGCGACGCGGCCCCGCCCGCGGCGCGGTACTCCTCGCCGCCGAAGTCGCGGTGCAACGGGACGAGGTCCGGCGTCAACCAGCCGTAATCACCGCGCCGCAACGCCCAATGATGCACATGCGAATCAATGTTGATGGCTTCGCTTCCTCTCCGCTACTTCAGTTCGCGACTGCTGCTCCGCTCCATTCGCTCCGCCGGCTGCTCCGTTCGGGCTCCCCCGCTACTGTGCGGCCGGTCACGGGGCTGCGGTCTAGCGCAGATCGTTGGGCTCGATGTCGGCGGGGCGGGAAGGGCGTGATGCGGATCACGGGGATCACCACACACGATCTTCGGTTCCCGACGTCAACAGACGCCGACGGGTCCGACGCGATGCACCCCGATCCCGACTATTCGGCCGCCTACGTGACGCTCCACACCGACGGCGATCACCAGGGCCACGGGCTGACCTTCACGATCGGGCGCGGCAACGAACTCTGTGTCGCCGCGATCGAGTCGCTCGCCCCGTTCGTCGTCGGGCGCGACTGCGACGACCTCTTCACCGACCTCGGAGCGTTCTGGCGCGCGATCACCGGTGACAGCCAACTGCGCTGGGTCGGGCCACACAAGGGCGTGCTCCACCTCGCGACCGCGGCGCTCGTCAACGCAGTGTGGGACCTGCGCGCCCGAGTCGAACACACGGCGCTCTGGCAGTTGCTCTGCAACCTGACCCCCACCGAGATCATCGGACTCGCCGACTGGACCTACCTCGCTGACTACTGCGACCCCGGCGAGGCCCGCGAACGTCTCGAAGAACTCGCGCCAACCCGATCCGAACGCATCGCCGCACTCGCTCGCGACGGCTACCCCGCGTACACCACAACACCCGGATGGCTCGGCTACGACGACGAGACGCTCGTGACGCAGTCCAAGACTGCGATCGCCGAAGGCTTCGCCGCCATCAAGTACAAGGTCGGCGCCGATCTCACCCGCGATCGTCACCGCCTCGGCCTGGCGCGCGACACGATCGGTCCCGACGTGCTGCTCATGACCGACGCCAATCAGCGCTGGGGTGTCACACAAGCGATCGAGTGGATGGGTGCGCTCGCCGAGTTCGACCCGTACTGGATCGAAGAACCGACACACCCCGATGACATCCTCGGCCACGCCGCGATCGCGCGCGCCGTTGCACCGATCCGCGTCGCCACCGGAGAGATGGGCGCCAACCAACTGCTGTTCAAGCAACTGCTCCAAGCAGGCGCCATCGGTGTCGCGCAGATCGACGCGTGCCGACTCGGCGGGATCAACGAGGTCGTCGCGACATTGTTGCTCGCGGCGCACGCCGGAGTCCCGGTGTGCCCGCACGCGGGCGGCGTCGGGTTGTGCCAGTACGTCCAGCACCTCGCGGCGTTCGACGTGGTCGCGGTGAGCGGCACCGCCGAGGAGCGAATGACCGAGACGGCGGCGCACCTCCACGAGCACTTCGTCGAACCAATCGACCTGCACGCCGGTCGTTACTGGCCGAGCACTGCGCCGGGCTACTCCGTCGAGTTCCGAGCCGACTCGATAGCCGAGTTCGAGTTCCCGAACGGTCGCTACTGGCGGTCGCGGTGAGCTTTTCGGGCGTCACCGCCGCGGTCACCGGCGCCGGGTCAGGGATCGGCCTCGCCACCGTCGATCACCTGCGCGCGGCGGGCGCGACTGTCGCCGCGCTCGACCTCGCGCCGCCCGCGGCGCGCGACGGTGTGGTGCCGATCGTCGCCGACGTCACCGACCGCGGCTCGATGCGCGATGCCGCAAGGCGCGTCGAGCAGGCGCTCGGCGGTTGCGACGTCGTGATCGCCAACGCCGGTATCGGTGCGGTCGGCTCCGTCGAGGAGAACGACGACGAGGAGTGGCACCGCGTCTACGACGTCAACGTCGTCGGGATCGTCCGGACGGTCGCCGCGTTCCTGCCGCTGCTGCGGCGATCCGAGCACGGCGCGATCGTGTGCACCGCTTCGATCGTCTCGACGACCGGTCTGCCTCAACGAGCCTGTTACGGGGCGAGCAAGGGCGCGGTGCGCGCGCTCACCATGGCCATGGCCGCAGATCTCGCGCCCGAACGGATCCGCGTCAACTGCGTCTGCCCGGGCACCGTCGACACGCCGTGGGTCGGCCGCCTCCTCGATCAGGCCGACGACCCCGACAGCGCACGCGCGCACCTGATCGCGCGCCAACCCATCGGCCGGCTCGGCACCGCCGGCGAAGTCGCAGCCGCGATCGCCTATCTCGCCGACCCCGCGAGTGGCTACGTCACCGGCAGCGCGCTCGCGATCGACGGCGGCACGAGCGGGTTCCAGATCCCGCGATGAGTCCTGGGCTGCTCGACGAGTACGACCCCGGCTACGGGCCGCTCGTCGACACGACCCTGCGCATCGCGACGTGGAACGTGTGGGCGACCTACGGACCCTGGCAGCAGCGCCAACCCGCGATCCACGCGGTCCTGCAGGCTGCCGCACCCGACGTCGTCGCGCTCCAAGAGGCGTACGAATCGCTCGACGGGACGCGCAGTCAAGCGCGCGAGATCGCCACCACGCTCGGCCACGAGCACGTGGTGTTCGCTCCGAACCTGGTGATGGGAGAGTTCCGCGCCGGCAACGCGATCGTCAGCCGTTGGCCGATCGCCCGCCATGCGGTGCACACGCTCCCCCGTACCGTCGAGGGGGTCGCCGACGACGAGGGCGAGGAGCGCCTGTGCGTGTTCGCCGACATCGCCGGCCCGCGCGGACCGGTGCAGGTGTTCTGCACTCACCTGTCGTGGCGCGGCGATCACAGCGCGATCCGCGCCGCGCAGGTCGCGGCAATCGCGGCTGCGGTACGCGCGACGCGGCCGCGGTCGTTCCCGGCCATCGTGTGCGGCGACCTCAACAGCACGCCGGACTCCGACGAGATCCGCGCGCTGACGGGCAAGACCGCGGTGCCGGTGCGCGGCGTGTGGTTCCACGATCTGTGGGAACAAGCAGGCGAAGGCCCCGGCCACACCGCGCATCGTTCGAACCCGTGGTTCGCCAAGAACCTCGACGTCGACCGCCGGATCGACTACATCCTTGCCGGCAATCCCAAGCTGGGCGGGGTCGGCCATGTCCGGTCGATCCGGCTGATGGGCACCGAGGCGGTCGATGGCGTGATCGGCTCCGACCACTACGGCCTGGTCGCCGATCTGCGCTACTGATCCCCCGCCGCGCTCGGCGCGTTTGGCGTCGCGCACCGCGCCAGCACGATCTCCGGGCGTGGCGCGCCGCCGTGCATGCATCCGATCGAGATCGAGTCGCGCACGGCGCTTTGCCAGCGGAGCAGCAGTTCGTCGACGAGCCACTCGCGCGCGAGATCGGCCGCGACCTCGGGCGCGAGATGCGCGCCGTCGGGCCGCTGTTCGCGGTCGATCTCGGCCCCGGGAAGCCCCAACCTGCTCGTCAGCGCGATCGTTGTGACCTGCGGGTGGTCGGCATCGAGCGCTCGCACGAGTTCATTCAGCCGGGCGAGACGAACGTTCCAGCGCCTCGAGGCGTCGGCTTGGACCAGTTGCACGCCGGGCGCGTCGGCCCACACGACAACGGCGCCCGACTCGGCGAGTGACGCGAGTGCCGCGTCGGCTTCGTTCCGCCAGAATTCGTCGAACGACGCGTCACCGAATCCGACCCACCGCTCGTCACCGTCGATCTGGTACTCACCCGCGTCGATGACGCTCGCGACCACGAGCACGACATCCGGCCCGAAGGCACGCGCCGCATCGACCCAGTCGGTGTCGAATCGCGGGCAGTCGGAGAGATCCATGGTGTCGGCGAACACCGATCGGAACTCGTCGGCTCGCACCGACGGGCAACCTGCCGCGCCCAGCCAGGCAACCGTGACGTCTCCGCGTTCGGTCGCCGCCGCTTCGAGCCCCGACGCGATCCAGAACGACGTCGAGTCGCCCACCACGAGGACGCGCAACGGCGACGGAGCGCGCGACCCGAAAGGCAGCGGCCAGGGCGGCCGGGCCTCACGCGCCGCGGCAGCCGCCGCCGCGAGCACCACCCGGCGGTGCGCACTCGTCGCCAACGTCGCCCCGAGCGCATCCGCGGCGGCCTTGTCGAACTGACCGCGGAGCAACGCCGCGCGCCCGTCCCCTACCGGCGCCACGAGCACGACGACCGCTCCTTCCCGCCGGGCGGCGCGCACGACTCCGTCGAGCGCCGCACGCGTCTGCGAGAGCCGGTCGAGTCGCTCGAGGTTCGTCCACGCACCGTCGACCCTGGCGTCGTCGAGATCACCGCGCACCGACGCCACGACCACCACGTCGGCGCGGCGCGCTGCCGCCGCAGTCCAGGCGTGGGTCGGGTCCGCACAACTCACCGCGCGCGTTTCGCGCGCGGCCGCGCCGGGCGCGCGAAGCGCGTCGGCCGGAGCGATCGGGCAGTCACGTAAGTCGACGTGGTCGACCGATCGGACCTCGCCACCGCGCAGTGCCTCCGGGAGTTCCGTGCCACCCCCCACCACCACGACGTCAAGGGTGGGTTCGGCGAGTGGCGCGCGCTCCACCACGAAATCACCTTCGCCGATCACCGGACGCGCGTCGGCGGTCGCGATCGTCGCTCCGAAGGCGACGGCGACCGTCGCCACGGCCGCGCCGGCGAACTCCCACCGCGGGACTCGTATCCAGCGCCGGAACCGCAGCGGACATTCGTATAGGTGGTAGATCACCGCGGCGATCGAGAACGACACCGCGATCCGCAATGCGAAGAGCGCGACGCCTTCGAGTCCGGTGCGCGGTACGTCGAGGATCAGAAACACCGGCCAGTGCACGAGGTAGATCGTGTACGAGGCACGGCCCATCGCTTGCAGCGGCGCCAGACCGAACAACCGTGACACGCGGCCGTCGCCCCAGCCCGCGGCGACGAGCAGGGCACACAGCACGGCGACGCCGATGCGTCCACCGCGCTGCAGCCAGGCATCGTCGAGCCGCGCGAAGAACCACAGAGAACCGATCGTCGCCAACGCCGCGGGTGCGAGGCGCGCGGCGCGCGTCACCGCGTCGCGTGTGCGAGGCGACGCGACTCCCACCGCGAGCAGCGCACCGACCAAGAACTCGCCCGCGCGCGTATCGGTCCCGTAGTAGCTGCGATCTGCGCTCGAGGACAACGCGCACGACACCGCACTGAGTCCGATCATCACGGCCACCGCGGCCGCGAGCCTCGACGTCGGCGCGAGACGCGCGCGCGTTCGTCCGAAAACGAGCGCGGCGACGAGAGGCCAGATGACGTAGAACTGTTCCTCGATCGCTAGCGACCAGAAGTGCAGGAGCGGGCTCTTGCCGCTGAACTGCACGTCGTAGGCAGCGCCGGTCAGCAAGAAGCGCCAGTTGGCGACGTAGCCGGTTGCCGCGAGCGCGTCGCCGCGCAACGCAGCCCGCTGCCCCACGTCACCGAAGTGGGGCGTGGCGACGATCACCGCACCAATCGTGAGCAGCGCGCTCGGGAGCAGTCGGCGTGCCCGCCGCGCCCAGAACGTGCCGAGTCGGATGCGGTCACGCCGAGCGTGCTCGCCGATCAACAGCGACGTCACGAGGAATCCTGACAGGACGAAGAACAGCGTCACCGACAAGAACGCGCCGCGCATCCAGGTGACGTCGCCGTGGAACAACAAGATCGCCGCGAGCGCGATCGCGCGCAGCCCGTCGAGGCCGGGTCGGTGCCCGAGTCCAGTCTCGCTGCTCATGCCGCCAGATCGCTCAGGCCTGCGCCATCCAGTACACCGTGCCTCCGGCCGAGATCGCGTAGAGCTCACCCAGTGGACCCTCGCCGAACGACGTGAGTTGGCTCACGACCGGTCCGAGCGCGCGATTCTGCACGATCGTGTTGCCGCTGCGCACAACGGCGCGGATTGTGCCCGTGCAGAAGTCGCCGAACACGTATGCGCCGGGGAGGGACGCGACGCGGGTTCCGCGGTAGACGTAACCGCCGATCACCGAGCAGTCGCCGCCGGCGTGTGAACGCACCAGAATCGGATCGCGGGCACCCGGAGGTGCCGCGCCCTTGAACGCGACGAAACCTTCGCGCAGGCTCCAGCCCCAGTTCGTGCCCTTCATCCCGGCCGGTGCGAAGTCGACCTCCTCCCAGGACGCCTGGCCGACGTCGCCGATCCACATGTCGCCGGTACCGCGGTCGAACGAAAAGCGCCACGGGTTGCGCAGGCCGTACATCCAGATCACGGTGCGCGCGCCCGGCGTGCCGACGAACGGGTTGGTCGACGGGACGCGGAACGGGTAGGGACCGATCGGGCGCGGATCGATCCGCCAGATCTTGCCGAGGTACGACGAGAGGTTCTGCGCGGTGTTCTGGGGATCGCCGGCGCCACCTCCGTCGCCGAGCGCCCAGTAGAGGTAGCCGTCCGGCCCATAGCTCACCTGCCCGCCGTTGTGGTTGGCGAACGGTTGATCGACGAAGGTCACCTGACGGCGGCTTGACATGACGGCGGTGCCGTTCGCCGCGACCGCGAACTCGTCGATGCGCGAGTCGCCGTTGACGTCGGTGAACGACGCGTACATCTTCGAGCCGTCGGGCGAGAACGTCAGCCCGAGGAGCCCTTGTTCGCCGCCGGTCGAGACCGTGATCGACAGGGCGGTCGCGACCACGACCCGGTTCTGCACAATCTTGACCTGGCCGCGTTTTTCGATGACGTACATGCGGCCGTCGCCGGGCCGGAAGGCGATCCCGACTGGGCTCACAAGACCACTCGCCATGGTCACGAGGCGGACGCGCACCGCGCTCAGGTTCGGGGTTGCGGCGCCGGCCGGTTCGCCGCCGATGCGACCGGGGGCACCCGAGGCGGCCGCGGCACTCGCGGCCAATGCCAGGCCCGTCCCGAATGCGACGTTTCGCCACAATCTACGCACTGGTGAACCCTACCGCGCTACCCGGCGGCTCGTCACGCCTCGCGCTGGCCCCATGGACTCACGCGTCGCTTCCGTCGCGACCGGTCGAGTTCATCGTTTCGTAAGCAGATCGCCTGCAACGACGGGCACCCGGATGGGACTGCAACGTCGCACGACCTCCCACGTCCTTCCCATCCAGAGGAGCACTCATGAAACCCAAGCAGATCCTGGCCGCCGCGCTGGCGTTCGCGACCGCGTCGTTCGTCGCGGGCGGCGCGCTGACGATCGACGCCACACGCGCGCAGGCCGACAGCGCAACCTCGTTCGTCCCCTCGGCGACGGTACGCGCTTCGACCGCGACGTTCCCCCTGCGTCACGGCCGCACCGAAGGCGGAGCGCGCTTCGACTACGTCGTCATCGAGGCGTCGACGTCGAACACGGCGGATCGCTTCGGCGCCGGCGTCGTGAACAAACTGCGCAACGCCGGCGCGGGGGCCCAACGCGGCCGCTTTGTCGGAGGGTCGCTCGTCGTCGAGTCCGGCGTCGACTTCGCGCCGGTGCACTCGGTGCAGGGCACGCCCGGCAGCGGCTTCCCGCCCGTCGTGGCCACGCCCGGGTCGGTTGGCGCGGCCGGCTACAGCCCGCTCGTCCGCCTGCCCGACGGCTCGGTAATCAACGCGCCGCATGTCGCCAACGCGACGGGACGGCACGACAAGGTCGTGAGCATGAGTGGCGACGGGCGTTGGGTGACGCTCGCGCTCACCGCCGGCTTCGCGCGCGGCGAAGCGGTGCTCTACCTGTCGACCGATGCCTCGGCCGACGTCCCCGCCGCCCTCGAGGGTTCGACCTTCGCGCCGCGACTCGCGCTCGCCCCGCGCCCCGGTGACGACAGCACCGCGTCGGCGCGCGCCTCGCTCGCAGCGTTTGTGAACGGTCCGACCGGTGCCGCCAACCCGCAGCGCCAAGGCATCAACTCCGCGTTGCTCGGCGAAGGCGACCCGCTGAACGTGCTCGCCTGGCTCCCCGGCCAGGGCCGCTACAGCCCGCTGTGGGACGTGCATCTGAGCGCGTGGCGTGACGGCGTGCAGGCTCGGCGCGTGACCCGCTTCGCCGACGTCGAAGATCTCGCCGAGGCGGGACGCGTGCGCGGGCCCGGCGGTGGGCCATGGGGTGCCAATGACATCGTCGTGAACTGTCCGATCATCAGCTTCGGCTGAGGCGGCTCGCCCGCGGCCCTCAGTCGCAGATGTCGTTCGACTCCCCCGGGACGATCGCAGCTTCGTCCTCGTTCCCGAGGCGGTACGAGCGCCCCGGCCGTGCCGATGCGCGCATGGTCGGGGCGTCGGACCCCGACCCGAGTTCGAGTCCGATCCCGGCACCGGTGTACGTGGCATCCTCGACGAGATCGACCTCGCCGTCGAACCATCGCGACAACAGTTCGGCGCGGTAGCCGTCGTTGGGGCGATGGCGCACGACGGTGCGCGTGCTCGGGTTCGTCGCCTCGGTGGTGTCGAGCACGGTCACGCCGCGCGCGCTGAGCCCCGCGGCGATCTCGTCACGACCCGGCCCGCTGATCTCGACCACGACGTTGGACCAGGCGTCCGGATCGATACCGCGGAAGATATCGAGCATCGGCGCCGCGTCCTCGGGGACCATCCGCACAATTGACAGTCCGTCGTCGGTCTCGTCCCCGACGACGGGGATCGACGCGGTGACGAGTTCGTCGCTGTGAAGGATCGCATCTCGTTGGCGATGCGCAACAGCGTGCCGTTGCTCAACGACTCGTCGACCGTGATGCTCTGCAGGCCGCGGTGCACGAGCCGGTTGAAGCGGAGCGGGTTGCGGAGGACCCGGCTGACCGCACGGGCAAGCGCCCGCCGCAGGAAGTCTTGTTGGCGACGCATACGCGACAGGTCGCTGAGCGGGTCCTCGATCCACTCCCCGTCCACGAACACCTCGAAGTGCCGGGCGCGGACGTACACGAGCGCGGCCTGCCCGTCGAGCGTGAAGCAACTCGGTTCGGTGATGGTGAAGCCGGCTTCGGTGTCACGTACCGGGGTGTCGAACGGGATCGGCACCCCACCGATCAGGTCGATGAGCCGCTCGAACTGCGCGAAGTCGATCTCGACGTAGTGGTCGATCGGGACGAACAGGTTCCACCTCGCACTTCTACCGGTGTCTTCACCACGCGCTGCACGACGAGCTCGACTTGACGCTGCGCCTTGCGGGACGGCGCCGGGCGCGTCACGCATCGATCCCCGACGTCGACGCCGAGGCCCAGGTCGCCCGGGTCCGGCGCGCCTGGGCCGACATCGAGACGCTCGAGCCCGTGAGCCGCAACCCTTCCCCGACGGCGTTGCCGGCGGCGCGCGTCCGGCCGACTCGGCCGCGGCTCGAATCGTCGTTCGGCTGACTCCGAGCGAATCTCAACCTGGGTCGCCAGCCTGAGTGGTCCGGGCGGGGTTGTTCCGGCGACCCGTTCAGGTCGTGCCGGCGATCCCCATGCGGTGCAGCGCGTCATCGACGTGCGTCCAGAGTGACTCGGCGAACGTGGCCGTGAGGTGCGCGCCATCGCGGCGGGTGATGACGTCGCCGACGACGGGATCGCACGCCGGCCAGCGCGGGCAGACCAGCCGGTCGAGATCGAGCGTGAAGACATCGGCCCCGTCGGATCGGGGCGCGCCCGCGGCGACGGTACGGACCAGTTGTTCGAGCGGTGTCGGCGTCGTCGCGGCCGCGAACGTGCAATTGCCGGCAGTCGCGATGCAGTCGAGCGGTTCGAAGCCGATCGGGCCCGACGGCATCGGCTCGACGACCACAACCTGGCGTCCATCCACCGCGAGCGTGACCAGCGTGCGCAGGGTCGTCGCGCGCACCTGTGTGGCGAACTCGGGGTCGTCGATCGTGACGTCGTGAGTCGCGTCCCCGAAGAGGGTCGACGGTTGCATCGGGTCGTCAAGTCCGCGCCCGGCGAGGAAGACGACCTCGGGGTCGAAAGCCGGGAGCAAGCGCCGGTGCCAGTCCGCCCGGATCGCTTCGCAGCGCGGCACGTCGGCGGCGCGAGCGGTGTAGTTGAGACCGAGTTGCCACGGGCATCCCTGGAACGCGGCGACGACGAGCGTCGCGTCGTTCTCGCGTGCGAGTCGCTCGAAGAGCCGGATGTACATGCGGGCGTTGCTGTCGCCCATGAGCATCCAGGTCGGACCGGAACCGCGTACCGCGACGCACTTCGTCACCGGCGCGCCCTCGCATTCGACGAGGTCGGCGACGTCGTCGCGGGCAACGCGCCAGTCGAGGAGGCGGAACTCCGAGGGAGTGCTGCGTGCCGCGGCGGCAATGACGGCGCCGGCGTCGGTCCGTGCGTCCAGGATCGACGGCATCAGCGCAACGCCCGCGAACCCGCTCAGCGCCAATCCCGCCGCGATCACGGCACGGCCGTGGCGATCGGCGACACGCGACGTGCGGATCGGTTGTTCGAAGAGGTGATATCCGAGTGCCGAGAGTCCGGTGGCGACTGTCGCCGCGAGCACGAATCGTTGGAGCGGAGTGGGCGCGCCGAGTTGCGTGGCGAGCACGATGACCGGCCAGTGCCAGAGGTACGTGCCGTAAGAGATTCGTCCGAGCCGTGCCGCGACGGGGCGCGCCAGTGCGGCGCGTACGGCACCCCTGTCGGTCGATTCGAGCGCGCCGATGAGCAGGGTCACGGCGAGCGTGACGATCATGCCGCGAGCGATCGGGTTGAGATCCCACAGGCTCGTCGCGAGCAGCGCGATCGCCGCGAGCGCGCCGGCCGCCGCTCCTCGCAGAGCGCGCGCGACGCGTTCGTGATGTCGCGCGGCGACTCGCACCGGCGTGAGCGCGAGCAACGCACCGGCCAGCAATTGATAGGCCCGGGTGTCGGTGCCGTAGTAGGCGCGGTCGAGACGGGTGAATGCGAGCGACAGCGCCCAGATCGCCGAACCGATGAGACCGCAGGCGATCACTCCCCGTACGAACGCCAGCCCGGCGCGACCGATGCGGCGCGCCGCGAGGGCCAAGCCTGTGAGGATGAGCGGCCACAGGACGTAGAACTGCTCCTCGACGGCGAGTGACCAGAAATGCAGGACGGGGCTCGCGGCGGTGTCGGCCGCGAAGTAGTCGGTCGACTGGCTCACGAACTCCCAGTTCGCGCGGTAGAGGAACGCGGCGCGAAACCCCGCGGCGTGATCGAGGAGTTCGAGCGGTGAGGCGATCGCCGCGTATACGAGCGCACTGACGATCAGCGTGATCGCGGCGGCGGGGAGCAAGCGACGCACCCGGCGCGCGTAGAAGCGGATGAGGCGGATCCGGCCCTCGGCCTGCAGATCGCGCAGCAAGATCCCGGTGACCAGGTAGCCCGAGAGGACGAAGAACACGTCGACGCCGACGAAGCCGCCGGAGAACCAGCCGAGGTCCGCGTGGTACGCGAGCACGAGATAGACCGCGATCGCGCGGATTCCGTCGAGGTGCTGCCGGTACGACGGGTCCGCGTTCCGGTCAGGTGCCCGCCGTCGCGGCCGCGTCGGCAGGTCGAACTCCACGACCTGCAGTCGTTCGTCGAACAGGGTTCGTCCGGGCAAGCCGTCAGGCTAAGGAAGTGCCATGCCGTTCACCAGCGGCGCGCGGCCTCGAACGGGCGGGGTGTGGCGAACGCCACCGTGATCGCAAGGTCAGCGTGTCGTCGGCGCCACGAGCGCGCCCGCGCGCCGACAGGCCTCGCGCCAGGTACCGCGCCGGTCGTCGCGCCAGGCATCGAGAGCGGGCCGCGATCGCGGTTCGATCCGACGAGTGGGCGCTCGTGGCGTGTCGCGGGCCCGAGGGCTCGGCCAGATCCCCGCCGTCGAACCGGCGAGGAACGCCGCGCCGAGCACCGTTGCGTCGATTTCGGCGGCGACGTCGACGGGGCGTCCGATGGCATCGGCGACCGCCGCGGTGAACGTGGCGTTGCGCGTCATCCCGCCGTCGATCCCGAGCACGCTGATGCTGACCTCGCCATCGGCTTCGGCGGCCTCGACGAGATCGGCGGCGCGCTCGGCGATGCCTTCGAGCACGGCCCGCACGATGTGCGCACGATCGGTAGTCGCAGTGATGCCGAACAGCGTGCCGCGCGCGCCGAAGTCCCACGACGGCGTTCCGAGGCCGTGCAATGCCGGCACGAACACGACACCACCGCTGTCGGGACACTCGGCTGCGATCCGGTCGGTCGCCTCGACGTCGTCGATGATGCCCAACTGGTCGCGCAGCCAGACGATGTTCGATCCGCACGAGAGCATCACGGCTTCGCGCATCCAGACCGGCACTCCTGCCTGGCTCCATGCGACCATCGCCAGCGTGCCGCGCGCGCCGAAGGCTCGCTCCGGGCGCTGCGCGTCGAGGCAGACGTCGAGCATCCCGCCGGTGCCGAAGGTCAATTTCGCTGCGCCGCGGTCGGTGCATCCCTGACCGACGAGCGACGCCTGCTGGTCGCCGGCGATACCCGCGATCGGCGGCGCGCCTGGGAGCGCGTGCGCGATGGCCGACACGCCGGCGGAGTCGACGATCGCCGGCATCGCGCCGAGTGGCACGTGGCAGGCGTCGAGCAGCGCCACGCTCCACGCGCCCTCGTCGGGCGACCACATGCCGCTGCTCGAGGCGTTCGTCACGTCGGTGATGTGCGCCTCACCGCGCGAGAGCGTCCACACCAGCCAGGAGTCGACGGTCCCGACGCACACGTCGTCAGGACGGGTGCCGGTCGTGTCGAGCGCGTGCTGTACGAGCCATTCGGCCTTGGTTGCGGTGGTGTTCGGCGACACGATGAAGCCGAGTTCGGCGAGTTCGCCGCAGCGCGCGATGGTGCGCCGATCCTGCCAGCCGAGACCGGGTCCGATCGGGGTGCCGCGGCGCCGGTCCCACACGACGGTCGAGCAGCGGTGGTTGGTGATGCCCACAGCGTCGACCGCACCGTCCGCCTCGATCGCCGCAGTCCCGAGTTCGATCGCGGCGGCGGCAAGCGCGGCGGGATCGAACTCGACTCGCTCGGGCGAATCCGAGGTCGTGAGCAACTCGACGCGATGGCTGGTCGTGATGCGGCCGGACCGATCGACGATCGCGGCGCGCACGCCGCTCGTCCCGGCGTCGATGACGAGCACCTGACCGCGCATCGATGGCACGTCCCCTCCCCCCGCCTCAGGCGTCGGGGATCAGGTTGCCTGGGTTCATGATCCCGGCGGGATCGACCGCTCGCTGGATCGTGCGCAGCAGTTCGACTCCCCCGGCACCGAGGTCGTGTTCGATCCACCGCTTGCGCAACCGGCCGGCACCGTGATGGTGCGCCACGCCGCCGCCGTGCCGCACGGTCGCTTCCATGACCCGCCGCCAGCAGTCGAAATAACTCGCCTCCATCTCCTCGGCGTCGCACCGCACGGCGAACGAGAAGTACAGGTTCACGCCCGAACGGTACGCGTGCGAACTGTGCGCCGAGGCGTTGATGACGCCCGCGGCGTCGCGCAACGACGTGATCGCGTCGTCGTAGATCGCGTCGATGCGCGACCACGATGCCGAGATCTCGATCGTGTCGACGACGATGCCCATCTCGAAGAACTCGCGCCACTCGACGACGTGATTGCGTCGCTCCATCCAGATTTCGCCGACTTCGGCGGGCGCGGCGCGCAACCCTGCTGCGGTGGCGATGCGCGCGATTGCTTCGAGTTCGGCGGCGACGCGACCCGCAGGGCCTTCGTGCATCATCAGCAGCAACGCGGATTCGCCGTCGACGTGATCTCGGAAGTTGCGGCGGACCTCGGGATGGTCGTACTGGCGCATGACGGGTGGCCGCCAGTCGGCCTGGATGATCTGGCGCTGCGCCTCAATGCCCTGACTCATGCTTTCGGCGTAGAACGCGCTGTAACTGCGCTGCTCGGGCGCGCGCCGCAACGAGAACGTCACGCCGGTGACGACGCCCATGCGGCCTTCGGCACCGAGGAAGACGTGGCGCAGATCCGGCCCCGCGGCGGCGCGCGGCGCCTTGCCGAGCCGCACGATTTCACCGTCGGGCAGGACGGCCTCGATGGCGTAGACGATGTCTTCGATGTTGCCGTACGCGGTCGAGAACTGTCCCGACGCGCGCGTCGAGACCCAGCCGCCGACGCTGCTCACCGCGATCGACTGCGGCCAATGGCCGATCGTGAGCCCCCGTGCCGCGACTTCGTGTTCGGCTTCGAGACCGTTCTTCCCGGCGTCGAAGGAGGCGAGGAGGTTGGTCTCGTCGACAAAGCGAGTCGCAGACAGGGTGGACAGATCGAGGAGCACGACGTCGTCGTTCGGCAAAACGCCACCGCACACGCCGCTGCCGAGCCCGAACGGTACGACGGCGATGCGGTGCGCATTGGCGTAGCGAAGGAGCGCCTGAACGTGCTCCGTGCTCGTCGCTTGGACCACACAGCCTGGCGTGGCGCCGGGTTCGCCGCGCCAGTCGCGCAGGTGACTCACCACCCAGTAGTCGTGCCGGCGGGCCTGCATGATCTCGTCGTCGGTTCGGACGATCGGTCCGAGTTCCGCTCGCAGGGCATCGATGGTCGTGGCGTGCATGAGGCGTCCTTCGATCGAGTCCGCAGGCGCGGGGCCAACCGGCGCGGGCACCTTAGGCACGCTCCGGCGCGTAGGGAGCAGAATGCGCTCATGGCACTTCCTCACGAGAGCACGGTGCCCTTCATCACCGACGGTGGCCTCGAGACGACCTTGGTGTTCCTCGACGGCATCGACCTCCCAGACTTCGCGGCGTTCCCGCTGCTCGACGACGAAGAAGGCCGCGCCGCACTGCGCCGCTACTACGCGCCGTACCTCGAGTTGGCCGACCAGCGTGGCACGTCGTTCGTGCTCGACACGCCGACCTGGCGCGCGAACCCCGACTGGGGCGCGCGTCTCGGCTACGACGCGGCGCGCCTCGCCGCGGTCAACCGCGACGCGGTGCAGTTCGTCGCGGGCCTCGCCCAGGAGTTCCCCCGCGTCGACACGGTGATCAACGGTGTCATCGGCCCGCGCGGCGACGGCTACGTCGTGCGTGCGGCCATGTCGGCCGACGCCGCGGCCGACTATCACGCGCTTCAGGCGGCCGCGTTCGGCGCCGGCGGCGCGGCGATGATCAGCGCGGTGACGATGACGTATGCCGACGAGGCGATCGGTGTGGCCCAAGCGGCGACCGCGGCCGGTTTGCCTGCGGTGGTGTCGTTTACGGTCGAGACCGACGGGCGCTTACCGTCGGAACAGCATCTCGCCGATGCGATCGCCGCGGTCGACGACGCGACCGGCACGCCACCCGCGTACTACATGATCAACTGCGCGCACCCGACGCATTTCCTGTCGGTGCTCGAGCGCGGTGGCGAGTGGGTTACCCGGATCAAGGCCGTACGTGCCAACGCCTCACGTCTCAGTCACGCCGAGCTCGACGAGGCAACCGAACTCGACCGAGGCGACATCTCCGAATTTGCAGACCTGTACGCCCAGCTCGCGTCGGTGCTCGACCTTCGCGTCGTCGGCGGCTGCTGCGGCACCGACCATCAACACATCGCCGCGATCACCGCGCCGCGCTGAGGACGCCCCATGCATGACCGCGCCGGGGCGGGCCGTCAGGGTCCCGCCCCGCGCGTCTTGCCGATGCCGGCCTCGCCTGCGACGAGAACCACCGAACCGTGCCCTTTCGCGGCGCCAGCGATTGCGATGTCGATCGCCGCGAGCGCGTGCTCGCGGCCCACGAACGGATCCGCGATCAGCGGCCCGTCGCCGAGGATCACGGGCTTTGGAGCGGCTTCGGCCCGATCGAACTTGTCGGCGCGTCGTGAGGACGAGGCTCGTGCAGTCTCACTCGTCGAGTCGAGTTCGCCGCTCGCCAAGACGATCTGCACACCACGCTTGCCGAGTTCGTTGAGCATTACGGCCAACACTGAGAGCCGCCGGATCAGGCGCGCTTGATCGACGGCGACAATCGCACCGATACGCCGAGAAGGAAGCACTGGATCCTCGCGGGCTGGATGACCGCGAGTCACGCCTCCTTCGGGGCAGCGTCCTACCGAGGCCCGGGCTCGCCTTGCTACCGTCTGGCAACTCGAGGACAGGCCATGACCGACGTCGAAGCAGCACCCGCGCCCGTGGGGATCAGCCGAGCCAAAGCCCCCGAACCCGAGCTGGGCACTCGGCCGATCAGCGGCAAGCGGTACCACACGCAGGAGTTCGCGCAGGCAGAGTGGGACTGCTTGTGGCCTCGGGTCTGGCAGATCGCCGGTCGCGTCGACCAGATACCGACGGTCGGCGACTACATCACATACGCCATCGGACACGACTCGATCCTCTGCGTGCGCGGCGACGACGGGCGCGTGCGCGCCTTCTACAACGTGTGTCAGCACCGCGGGAACCAGCTCGTCGCAGCCGAAGTCGGGTCGCTCGCCGGCGGCGAGTTTCAGTGCGCGTATCACGGCTGGCGGTTCGCCACCAATGGCACGTTGACGTGGGCATACGACGACGACGACTTCCCGAACGGCAGCCCGTGCGGGAAGGCCAACCTCGTCGAGCTGCCCAGCGACACGTGGGGCGGATTCATCTGGTTCAACATGGACCCGAGCTGCGCGAATCTCCGCACCTGGCTCGACCCGGTTGCCGAACACCTCGATGCGTACCGCATGGAGGACATGAAGCGAACGCACTGGGTGACCGTGCTCGGCGACTGGAACTGGAAGTGCGTCCAGGACAACTTCAACGAGAGCTACCACCTACCGTTCGTGCACCCCGAAACGCTGGCTGTGATGAACGAGCACCACAGCGGTTGTCAGTTCGACCTGTACCCGTCGGGGCACGCCCGGATGCTCATGCCCGGGGGTGGGCCCGGACCGCAGTACCGCGGCCGCGCCGAGCGCACCTTCTTCGGGCTCCGACAGGAGCTCGAGTTCTGGGAGCTCGACCCCGAGCCGTACCGAGCCGACCTACCCGGGCTGCGGCTGGCACTGCAGCAACGCAAACGCGAGCTCGGCGCCGCCAAGGGCTACGACTTCTCCGCGTACTCGGACGAGCAGCTCACCGACCACTACCACTACACGATCTTTCCGAACATCAGCTTCTCGATGAAGCCGGACGGCTGCATCTGGCTGCGCGCCACGCCCCACCCCGACGACCCTGCGAAGTGCCAGTTCGACCTGTGGTACCTGACGCTGTTCCCCGCGAACGTGAAGGAGTACTTCTCGGCGTCGATGAGCGAGTGGGTGTCGATCGATCACCAGGTCGAGCACCAGGTGGGTCGGCCCGGGGAGGTCTCCTGCGGACCGGGAATCGACCAGGACGTGGCGATCTGGGCGAGTCAGCAACGCGGCTTGATGTCGCGGGGCTACCGCGGGGCCGAGCTCGCGGGCCAGGAGCGACGGGTCCAGTTCTTCCACGACAACATCGACCGGTACCTGGCCATGGGCCCTGCGTGAACACTGCCGATGGCGGCAACTGGGTCGAGCTCGGCGATCTCTCGGAGCTCTCCGACGGCCAGGTGCGTGCGTTCCCCGATCTCGGTTGCTTCGGCGTCGTCGTGTGCCGGGTAGCGGGCGCGTTACACGCGATCGACGACAACTGCTCGCACGCCGACACGCCGCTCAGCGAGGGACGACTGCGCGGCACGACCATCGTCTGTCCGCTCCACGGCGCGCAGTTCGACGTGCGCGACGGACGCCACCTATGCCCGCCGGCCTGGGAGGGAGTCGTCGCCTACCAGGTCATCGAGGAGCAAGGTGCGGCACGCGTCGACCTCACCCGGGCCTGCTCACCGGGCGCTTCCAATCGCGAGGTCGGCGGCCGCTTCGAAACCCGCTGAAGGCCGGGGTTCGGACGAAGGACTGCTCGCCGACGACCGCCTCGGCGCCCTCAGCCACTGAGTCCGGCGGCCGGGTTGCCGTCGGTCCATGTGACGACAATGCGCCGAGTCGAGATGCGCCAGCCGTCGGCGGTCCGGACGTATTGGTCCTCGTAGCGCCCGCCAACCGTGAAGTTTGGGCCACCCACCGCGGTCCGACGCACGTGCTGGGCGATGAGGTAGCAGCGTCCTTGGGCGCGGTCCCCGTCGATCGTGATCTGGTGCGTCGACACGACGTGGTGACTCGCGTCGAATGGCCCGAGCGCCGTCGAGACGCGCGCGATTACCTCGTCGATGCCCTGCTGGCCTCCCTCGCCGAGATCGGCGACGACATCGGCGGTGAACACCTCGCGCAGCGCGTCCCAATCTCGCTCGTCCAGCGCCCAGGCGTAGTCGTGGGTGAGCCGGACGATCGCGGCGCGGTCCGACAGCTCCTGCAGGGGGTCAGCCATGCGGGCATCCGCCCTTCGTCGACGGCCCCGTCCGGTCCGGACCGTTGCGCTCACTGCGCCGCCATGCGCCGCGCATCGGCTCGCCGAGTGGCTCGATCCTCGACCAGTCGACACGAAGCGCCCGGCGCGCGATCAGCCAGCGACCGTCGACCTCCGTGAAGTGGTCGAGGTAGCGGCCATCGAAGGTGTGCAGCGTCTCGCCCGAGCCGACCGGCTCGATGTGGTATGCGAGCAGGTACGTCTCCACCGACGCCTCAACGCCATCGAAGGTGATGCTCACGTTGCTGATGCGATGCTTCGTCGCGACGAACTTGGCTGCCAACGAGGTGATCACCCACTCGGCGAAGCTCTCGACCGCAATCGGCTCGGGGCCATAGTCGACGAGGAGCGCACCCGGATGAAAGGCGGCGAGTACTGCCGCGGAATCGAGCCTGTCGATGCCGCGGCAGTACGAGAGGAGTGCGTCGTTGATCTGCTTGCGGATGTCGGCGGTCATGGCGGCCACTGAGGCGTCAGGGTACGCGCCGACGTGGTCGCCCGCCCGCTGCTGGAGGTGGCGGGCCCGGATCTCCTAGCAGTTGCCGAGCGTCTGCTCGCGCTTGATCGCCTGCTCGCCCGAAATGGCAGACTGAGCCTCTTGGCGCGTCCCGCTCGAGAGGATCTGCTGTGATCGACACACCGCGCGGGCGAGACGGCATCACCGCCGAGTGGCTGTCCGAAGCCTTGGCAGTGCGTGTCGATTCGATCGTGATCGAGCGGATCGGTGACGGCTCCGGCTTCATGGGCCAGGTATATCGGGTGCGGCTGTCTTCGCGTGATGCCAGCTGTCCCACTTCTCTGATCGTCAAGTTGCCGACGACCGAGCCGGGAGCGCTGTTCGTCGGCCAGATGCAGAACGTGTGGGAGCGTGAGCACGGTTTCTACCGCGACCTCGTCCCGCACATGACCATCCGAGTTCCCAGGGCCTACGTCAACATCGCCGACCCACCGTGTCTCGTCCTCGAGGACCTCGCTCCGGCAATCCCCGGAGACCACGTCGCCGGCGCGACGCTGGAGCAGGCCCAACGCGCGATCGACGCGCTCGCGCGCCACCACGCCGCCTGGTTCGAACATCCGTTGTTGGCCTCGCTGACCTGGATGCCGGGCATCGACGATCCGGCGATTCTCGACCTCGCGCCGATGTTTGCGATTGGGTGGCCGCAATTCCTCGAGCGGTTCAGTGATCAACTGCCGTCGCGATGCCTGCGCTGGTGCGAGCAATTCGTCGATTGCATTCCGACTTGGATCGCCGGCCACGCCGACGATCCGATCACGATGACCCATGGCGACTTCCGGCTGGACAACATCTTCTTCGCCGACGACGGCACGGTGGCTGTGATCGACTGGCAGCTCACCATCCGCGCCCCAGGCCAGGCCGACCTCGTCTATTTCTGCGCCAACAACCTCACGATCGAGATGCGGCGGGCTTACGAGGACCAGCTGATCGAGCGGTACCTCTCCGGACTGCGGGCGAATGGCATCGGTGAGGACGCGGTGAGCGACGAGACCATCCGGCGCGGCTACCTCGAGGGCTTGCTGTTCTACGCCGTGACGTTCGGCGCGAGCCTGCTGACGATCGACCCCGCGAACGAGAGGGGGGCGGCGCTGTTCGACGCGCTGGTCCTGCGAACCTTTACTGCGGTCGACGACCATGCGGTGGGCTCTGTGATGGGCTTCGATCCGGCCTGATCCGAGCGGACGGGTGCCGCGAGATCAACCCGGGTGGATGGCGCGGCGGCCGGCTGTTACGGTCACCTCAGTCGATCGGAGCAGAGAATGCACAGTTCGCGTACCCGTTCACCACATCGGAACGGCTCGGCCCGCAAGCTGGTGGCGGCGCTGGTAGCGATCGGGTTGATCACCGCTGCGTGCGGCAGCGACAAGTCCGCCAAGACCGACGCGTCGAACGGCACCGCGGACACCTCGAAGACGTCCGCCCCGGCGGGCGACGTGAGCCCGTCTGCGGTCTTTCCCGGGCTCGGACCCCCGACCGGCAAGGAGATGGTCGTCGGCTTCGTGAGCAGCGAAGGGACCCCGGGTCTCGACTTCCCGGATATGCGCGTCGACGCCGAGGCCACGGTCGACTACCTCAAGAAGCACGGAGGCCTGGGCGGCCGGCCCGTCAAGCTGGAGACCTGCGCGGTCAAAGGCTCACCCGAGAGCTCGCAGGAGTGCGCCGCGCAGCTCATCGGCAAGAACGTGGAACTCGTCCTCCTCGGACTCGACCTGTTCCCCGATTACCGGACCTATGCCGCCGAAAGCGTCCCCGTCATCGGCGTGCTGCCGATCCTGCCGAGCGACTACCAGGCGCAGGCCCTGTTCCTGACGGGCGGCAATGCCACGACGACGGCGGCCATGGCGTCAGTTGCGAAGAATCACTATGGAGCCAAGAAGGTCGCGATCGTCAGCGCCGACAACCCCGGCGCGAACCAGACCGAGGCATCGCTCGCGGCCGCGCTGGATCTCGCCGACATCGAGCACACCACCGTCAAGGGGGGCGACAACGAGACCGACGCCGGCTACCAGGGGTTGATGCGCGCGGCTGCCAAGGACCAGCCTGACGTGCTCTTCTCGCTCTACTCCGACAACGGCTGCGTCGGCACGATGCGCGGTCGGGCGGCGCTCGGGATCGACATTCCGACGATCACCACCGCGATCTGCTCGGGCCGCTCGGTGCTCAACCAGGTCGGCGACGACGCGCTCGGTTGGGCGTTCGTCGGTGTGCAAACCCAGCGGGAGACGCCTGAGCTGGCGATTCTGCAGGAGATCCTCGCCCCCGCGTTGGGCGTCGAACCCAAAGAAGTGGACTCGACCGCCTTGGGACTCGGTGCCCTGTCGGTCATCGAGATCATGTCGCTGGCGATGTATGCCAACGCGATCAAAGCTGGCGGTAAGGACGTCACCGGCAAGTCGCTCTACGACTACCTCGGGACGACAACAGGTCTGGAGCAATGGCCGAGTGGGACTCCGGTCGAGTGCGGCACCTCGGCGAAGTACCCGGCGATCTGCTCGTTCACCTTCCCGGTCGCCGAGTACACGGAGGGCGGCAAGGTGGAGACCATCAAGGGCCTCGAGGCGGTGTCCGCCCTGGACTACCTGCCGTGACATCCAGGCGCGCCGCCGCCGGCTGGCGCGCCTGTCATCCCGTGTGAACCGTCAGCGGGTGGCGGCCCGGGCGGCAGCACTCAGGCTCTCGGAAGACGCGGGATGCCACTGGATCGTCTCCGCCAGTTGGTCCACGCCGATCTCGGCCTGGATCGCCAGCGCACCCACGGCCACGATCTCGGCGGAACCTGCGCCAATGACATGAACTCCGAGGATCTCGCCGGTTGTTGCATCGGCGACGAGCTTGCACGCGCCGTCGCGATTGCCGAGGGTGACCGCGCGCGCCGTTGACGCGAGGTCGACGATGCCAACACGGACATCCGCGCCGGCATCGCGGGCTTCGGCCTCAGTGCGACCGATCCAGGCGATCTCGGGCAACGTGTGGAGTACATGAGGGGTCGCGCCGGCGCGCGCCCGCTGCGTCGCGCCGGCCGCGTTGGCGCCGGCAACCCGTCCCGAGTACTCGGCTGCAGCGCTTGTCATCACACCGCCGGTAACGTCACCCGCGGCAAAGATCGCGTCGGCCGCAGTCCGTTGCGCACGGTCGACGAGAACGTGACCGGCAGTCGCGATCCCTGCGTCCTGGAGACCCAACCCGTCGAGACCCGGGAGACGGGTGTCGGCCGCGACGACGATCTCGTTGCCATTCATGATGCCGCCGTCGAGGGCACCGACGCACTCGACTCCGAGGGTGGCGAGCGCGCCGCGCACGAGTGGGTCGAGGTCGGCATCCAGCGCCGGGATCACGACGTCGGTCGCGCACGCGAGCCGCGTCGAGGTTCCGGCCGCCGCGAGCAAGAACGCATATTCCACCCCGAACGCCGTCGCGGCAGGGCCACCCGCCATGACAATCGCCGCGGCAGGCGGAGCATCGAGTGCGTGAATCTCGTCAGCTGTCATGACGCGTTCGGGCGGAACCCCGTCGATCCGAGGCGCTTCCCAGCGCGCACCGGTCGCAAGCACAACCGCATCGCAGGCGTGGTGGGCGACCGAACCGTCGGAGCCTGCCACTTCGACCTCCACGCCACCCGCGCCCGAGTGCGCTGTGAGCGCCGCGCGCCCCGCCACGACTTCGACACCTGCGCGCGACAACAACCGTCCGACTCCCGACGCCAACTGCGCGGACAGCCGCTGCTTGCGCGCAACGAGCCGAGACCAGCGGAACTCCTCGCCGAGGTCGAACACGCCGGCGAGCGCGCTTTCTTGCGCGTCGAGAAACGCCGTCATTCCCGAGAGCATCGCCGCGGTCGGGATGCAGGTGTGATGCACGCACTGCCCGCCCAACCGGTCGGCTTCAACCAACAACACCGAGGCGCCGATCCGTGCGGCCGCGAGCGCGGCCGCGTACCCGGCCGGACCACCACCGATGACGCACACCCGCCGCAAAGTCACGAAAGGAGTCGCAGCGCACCGGCGAGGTAGTCGCCGATTGCCCGCAGGAACTGCGCGGCCGGCGCGCCGTCAATCGCACGGTGGTCGATCGTCAACGACAGCGTCAGCTCGCGCCGGCGCTTTGGTCTGTGCTTCTTCGTGAATCGAATGCCGTCGCGGACGCGGCCGACGCCAAGGATCGCGACGTTGGGGGGGTTAACGACGGGCGTGAAGAAGTCGATGCCGTGCATGCCCAACGCGGTGACGGAGAAGGTGGCTCCGCTCATCTCGTCGAGAGTCAGGGTGTTCGAGCGGGCCGCTTCGGAGAGCCGGCGGGTTTCGCGTGCGAGCTCGAGGAGGGGGAGGCGGTCGGCATTGCGGACCACGGGCACGACCAACCCGTTGTCGAGGGCGACTGCCACGCCGATGTGGATGTCGCTCAGCAACTCGATCGCACCGTCGTTGACGGTCGCGTTGCAGCGCGGGTGATCGCGCAGCGCAAGCGCGACGGCTTTCACGACGAAGTCGGTGTATCCGGGAATCGGCGCGCCAGTGCGTTCGGAGTCGGCGCGCAGCAGATCTCGCAGCTTCTCGACCGCATCCATCTCGACGTCGAATCCGAGCGTGAGCTGCGCCATTTCCTGCAAGCTCGCCGTCATGCGTTGTGCGATCACGCCGCGCATCCCCGTCAGCGGGATCCGTTGACCCGCCACCGGCACTCCCACGCTCGTCGCAGGCGGCGTGGACGGCTGCGCCGCCGCTGCCGCCTCCACGTCCTCCTTCGTGATGCGCCCGCCCGGCCCGCTGCCCGCGACCCGTGCAAGGTCGACACCGACCTCCGCCGCCAGCCGCTTCGCGACGGGGGTCGCGACCAGCCGGCCAATCACAGGCGGCGCCGCCCGCGTGGGAGCAGGCGGAGACGCGGGAGGCGTTGCCGACGCGGGCGACGGCGATGGGGCGGCCGTGCCCTCCGGCGGGCCCTCGCCCGGCGCGAGGATCCACGCGATGCGACCTCCAGGCTCGAGCGTCGTTCCCTCTGCGACCACGTGGTGAACGATTCCGGTCGCCTCGGCTTCGACTTCGACATCGAGCTTGTCGGTCGTCAACACGAAGAGCGGCGCGCCGGAGTTCACCTCCGCACCATGCGCGACGAGCCATCGCTGGACGGTGCCGTCCTTCATGGTCATGCCCAGCTTCGGGATCACGACCTCAGCCGGCACGACGACTCCTCCAGAAGCCTCCTGGGACCGCGCCGGCAACCACCCGGGCCGGATCGACGAGACGGGGACCGTTCCGGATGACTCGCAGGGTCGCGCGCTGGCCGGGAGCGAGCGGCCGCGTGCGCTCGCCGTCGAGCGCGAGCACGCCGGGCCCGGTGATCTCGACCGGTTCGTCGAGCCCGATCAGGTGATGCGATCGCACGCCCACCGCCGAGAACTCACCGGGCGCAACCGGGCCGCGCACGACGAACGATGCCTCGGCGGCCTCAACGAACTCGGCGACGAGCGCGGTATCGGCGGCAGCACCAATCGACTCGAGCCGGGCCCCGATCGCGGACACGCCGACGGCGGCCGGCTCCGCGCGCGCCATGACCGCGATGCGCCAGGTCCGGGGGTCGGTGACGATGCCCGCACCCACGAAGCTGTCGGCGACCAGGAGCGCGTCGACAAGCGCGAGATCGGGCGCTTCCCTCTCGATTTCGATGTGGACAACCTTCTGCGCGAGCGCAACATCATCCATCGCGACTGCCCCGCTCGCGACGAGACCGGCCGCGAGCCCCGCGACTGTCGCTTCGATCAACATCGGAAAGACGTTGTTCGTGCCCGTCGACAGCGCGACAAGTGGCGCGTCGAGCCACCCCGCGGCAAAGGCCCGGCACGTACCGTCGCCGCCGAGCACGACCGCCGCGCCGCATTCCGCGGCGCGCAGCGCGGCCGCGGCACCGATCGTGTCCGACGCGTCGAGGCGCGCTGATACTCCCAGCGGCTCGCAGGCCAGCGCGAAGTCGACGCCGGCGCATGCCTCTTCGACGATGCCGTGCGGTCCGGCGAGGAAGCAGAGTCGCTCGGCTCCCCCCTCGGCCGCGCCCACGGCGACGCGCCGCGCGATCGACACCTTCTCGGCCCGCGTCGTCGTGCGAGCTCCGGCGACCAGTCGACGAAGATCCGTTCCCGCGGTGGGGTTTGCGACGATGCCGACGATCGCCTGATGCGTCACGCGCCGCGACCCAGCGTGGCCCGGACCGCCTCGACGATCGCGGTCGCGTTCGGGATGTAGTGCTGCTCGAGCACCGGGCTGAACGGCACGGGAGAGAACGGCGCTCCGATGCGCGCGACCGGTGCATCGAGATGATCGAAGGCGTGTTCCTGGATCTGCGCGACGATCTCGCCGCCGAATCCGCCGAAGCGGACGGCCTCGTGGACCACGATGGCACGGTTGGTGCGCGCGACCGACTCGACCATGGTCTCGATGTCGAGCGGTGAGAGCGACCGCGGGTCGATGATCTCGACCTCGATGCCCTCGTCTGCGAGTGCATCGGCTGCCGAGGTCGCCTCGCTCACCATTCGCCCCATCGCGATCACCGTGCAGTCGCGGCCCGGGCGAACTACGTACGCGGATCCGATCGGGATCTCGTACAGCTCTTCGGGAACGGGAGCCATGCGCCCGAGGCTCATCTTGTTCTCGACGACGACGACGGGATTGTCGTCGTGCACAGCCGCGGCGAGCAGACCTTTGACCTCGTAGGGCCCCGACGGCATCACGACCTTCAGGCCCGGGACATGGCAGAGCCACGCCTCGAGCGACTGACTGTGCTGCGCGGCCATCGACATGCCGGCGCCAGCCATCGTCCGCACCGTGAGCGGGAGACGGGCGGTGCCGCCGAACATGTACTTCATCTTGGCGGCCTGGTTGGCCAGCTGATCGAGCGCGATCGGCACGAAGTCCATGAACATGATCTCGATGATCGGGCGCAGCCCCGTTGCGGCTGCCCCCACGCCGAGACCGAGTAGCCCGGCCTCGGAGATGGGTGTGTCGACGACCCGGCGCTCGCCGAACTCGTCGATGAGGCCGCGGGTCGTGCCGAACACACCGCCGTAACGGCCGACGTCCTCGCCCGCAAGGAACACGCGTTCGTCTTCGCGCATGAGCTGCGCGATCGCCTCGGTGATGGCGAGGACATAGGGCAGCTGACGCTCGGACACCGCGGCGGCGGTCACCGCGCGACCTCGACTGAATAGACGTCCTCGAGGAGCTCGTTGGGTTCCGGGAACGGGCTTGACTCGGCAAAGGCGATCGCAGCGGCGACTTCTGCATCGATCTCCGCGTGCACGCTCGCGGCATCGTCGGTCGAGAGCACGCCCAGCTCGGCGAGGCGCGTCTCGAGGGCGAGGATCGCGTCGCGCAGCTTCCACGCCTCGACCTCTTCATCGCTGCGATATGGGATGCGCATGCCGTGCACACCGACGTGGTCGTAGAAGCGATACGTCTTGCACTCGAGGATGGTCGGACCGTCGCCCCGTCGGGCACGATCGACGGCTGCAGCGGCCGCTTCGTAAACTGCGATCGCATCCATACCGTCGACGATGACGCCCGGCATCCCGTATCCGGCCGCACGATCTGCGACATCGACGATTCGTTGATGATCTCGCTGCGGAGTGAACTCTCCGTATCCGTTGTTCTCACAGACGAACACGACCGGCAGCTGCCACAACGCCGCCATGTTCGCAGCCTCGTGGAAACTCCCCTCGTTGCTCGCACCGTCACCGAAGAATGCGACCGCGACCCGGTCGTTGCCTTGATAGCGGTTCGAGAACGCCGCTCCGACCGCGATCGGCGGGCCGCCGCCGACGATGCCGTTCGCGCCGAGCATGCCGAGCGTCAGGTCGGAGATGTGCATGCTGCCCCCCTTTCCCTTGCAGTACCCGGTCGAGCGGCCGAAGAGCTCGGCGAACATCTTGTCGAGCGAACCCCCCTTGGCGACGAGGTGGCCGTGGCCACGATGCGTGCTCGTGATCTGATCGTCGTCGCGCAGGGCGCACATCACTCCCGCAGCGACCGCCTCCTCACCGACGTAGAGGTGGAGTGCGCCTGGGATGCGACCCGACTCCATCAACGCCCCGGCCTCGACTTCGAACGTACGGATCCGGACCATCCGACGGTGGAGGTCGCGCAAGACGTCCGGAGCCGGGTCAGTCGTTGGCGCGGGCTTCTTGTTCGGCGGCATCGAAACATGTTCTCCGTTGGTCGGGGCTCAGTCGAGACGTGCGGACCAGCGCAGACCTCGACGCAGCATCTCCATGTACTGCGGCAGCTCCCACGACCCGCGTTCGATGATCGGGTAATACTCGACCTGCGGCTGCATGTCGTAGTGCCCGCGACAGTGGCCGAGCGTGAGGTAGAGCACCTCGCCCTTCCCGAACGGGCGCAGGTACGCAACGAGATGCGGCTGCTCCCCGGTCCATTGGTTCTCGACGAAGCCTGCGACGGTCCCCGACCAGTGCGTTTCGAGCAGCGGCATGAGCTCGTCGCGGTCGTGGTATTCAGACAGATAGAGCTCGTCGTTCGCATCGAACGGATCGATGCCTTTCGTGAACCAATGATCCGGATCCACGATCGTCACCCGATACGGCTCGATGGGAACCGGATGAGCGATGAACTGGCTCCCGAGCACGCGCGCGAAACCCGGGAAGCAGCGCGGCGAGGCGACACCGGTGGGCGTGAAGTCGAGGGCCGAGTTGGTGCCGTGCAACGCGAACCACCTGCCACCGTTCCCGACGAAGGCGGCAAGCGCAGCCTGCTGCGCGTCGGTCGGCCGAACGTTGCACGTGTAGGTGATCAGCAGGTCGGACGCCGCGATGGCGTCGATCTCGGAAAAGTCGCCTGCGACTCGGGTCCGGATCCGGTCGTGCTCGGCACACAGGCCAAGTAGCTCACGGCGCGCGAAGTCGAAGTCGTGGAAGTCGCCGCCGCAGACGAGGTACGCGTTGATCCGCGCCGGGTGGGTCGTCACGTCAGAAGTTGACGCGCTTGGTGAAGCCACCGTCGACCACCAGGTTCACGCCGGTGATGTGCGAGGCCGCGGGGCTCGCAAGGAACGCGACCGCATTGGCGACTTCCTCGGCGGTACCCATGCGCCCGCCCGGATGAGCCGCGACTGCCGCGTCGTACATCTGCGTCATGTGCTGCTTGATGAAGTCCCACGATCCGCCCTCGATGAAGATCGGCCCGGGCGAGACCGTATTGACGCGGATGCCCTTCGGCCCCAGAGCCTGGGCCAGGTTGCTGGCGTGGGTGATGAGCGCGGCCTTGATGGCGTTGTACGACGTCGCACCCGGACCGAATGTCTCGAGGGCGGCCGTGGAGCTGATCACCACGACGGCAGCCCGCGCTGACTCGGCCAGGAACGGCTGCGCGGCCTCGAGGCCGCGCACCAGCGGTAGTACGTCGACGTTGAGATTGTTGAGCCACGCCTGCTCGCCACCCCCGACACTGGCGCTGGTGTTCGCGACGAACACGTCGATTCCGCCCAGCTCGGCCGCCGCGGCCTCTACCCAGCCCTTCAGCGCGTCGGCATCGCTGACGTCGAACGCGCTCCCGGTTGACCTCACGCCTTTGGCCGAGAGTGCAGCCACCGCCTCATCGACGCCATCCTTTCCGCGCGCGCAGATGGCAACGTTGGCACCTTCGGCCGCGAAGGCCTCTGCGATGGCGCGACCGATTCCGCGGCTCGCCCCTGTTACCAGTGCGTTGGCACCCTTCAAACCGAGGTCCATGCTGACTCCCTTGTTGCCCGCCGACTTGCGCCGGCGCGTCGACTGTCTACAACTCTCGGAACGAAATGTCGCGATCGACGCGCGGCTCGCCGGGAAGGCCAAGGACACGCTCGCCGATGATGTTGCGCTGGATCTCGTCGGAACCGCCCGCGATCCGGTATCCGGGCGCGCCGAGCACGTGCTCGGCCCAGCCGAAGGTCCCCCACTCGCCCGTATCGGCAACGAGCCTCGGACCGAGCAGATACGACACGACCGCCGACATGGCGGTCATGCTCTGCGTCCACGTCGCCTTGCCGATCGAGCCCTCGGGCCCGGGCATCTGGCCGGCCTGCATCTTCGCCTGGGCGCGTCTGCCGTTCATGGCAAGCAGACGCACGCGCGTATACAGCTCGGCCAGCATCTGACGGGCCGTGGGGTCGTCGTTGCGATCGAGATGCTGCGCCAGGGCAACCACCTGCTGCCACGTTCCGCCGACCCGCATCCCGCCTCCCCCGCCTCCCCCCGACGACATGCGCTCGAATCCGAGCGTGGTCAGCGCGACCCGCCAACCTTCACCGGTCGCCCCGAGGCGCAGCTCGTCAGGAATGCGCACGTCGTCGAAGAAGACCTCGTTGAACGACGTGCCACCGGTCATCTGACGAATCGGCCGGACGCTGACACCTGGGGTATCGAAGGGCACGAGGAACGCGGTCATGCCCTTGTGCTTCGGTGCATCGAAGTCCGAGCGCGCGATCAGCTCTCCGTAGCTCGCGAACTGCGCGCCCGAGGTCCATACCTTCTGTCCGTTGATCACCCACGAGTCGCCATCGCGCTCGGCGCGTGTCGTAAGTCCGGCCAAGTCCGAACCCGCGCCCGGCTCCGAGAACAGCTGACAGGCGAAGTATTCGGTCCGCACCAGCGAAGGCACGAACTTCCGCTTCTGGGCGTCGCTGCCGTGGGCCAGGATCGTCGGTGCGATGAGGCCCACCGTGACACCGAACAGCTCGGTGCCGTCGGGAGTGTCGAAGCGCGCCTCTTCACCGCGAAAAGCCCGCTCGTAGCGCGGCGGCAGGCCGCTCCCTCCGAACTCCGGGTCCAGGGTGATGGCGCCGTAGCCCGCATCGCACTTCTCGCGCTGATACGCCGATGCCCGAGCGAGCATCGCCCGTTGCTCGGAGTCACTGAGGTTGTGGAAGACGGCGGTCGAGAACTCGCCTGCGCCCCACACGAACGGGGCGTCGGGGTCGGCGGCCGCTCTGATCGGCAGCCGGGCGGCGAGCCATTCACGCGCTTCGGACCGGTACTCCTCGAGATCGGGATGGCGTGCTTCGAGCTGGGCCGAACCGGTCACGGCGAGGCACACTAATTGGCCAGTCAATTGGTTGCAGGAGCGGCAGCGACTGCATTGCAGTCCAGCGGCGCTGTTGTGCGCGTGCCTACCATGCAAAGGTGACGCGCGCGCGGGTCGAGGTGAGGCGTTCGTTCTGCCGTATCTGCCATGCCGCGTGCCCGATCGACGTTGAGCTGCACGACGGTCGCGTCGCGAAGGTCAGCGGAGTCGATGACGATCCGATCTTCCACGGCTACACGTGCGTGAAGGGGCGCCAGCTCCCTGCGCAACTCAATGACCCGGCGCGACTGACCTATCCGCTGCGCCGCTCGCCCGGCGGAACCCTCGAACCGGTGAGCAGCGGTGAGGCACTCGACGAAGTCGCGCAGCACCTGCGGCGAATACTCGACGACTACGGTCCGCGCGCCATCGCCAGCTACACCGGGACCGGCGGGTACCAGAACGCGCCGTCGCACCCCGTCGCGGCCGCCTTTCACCGGGCGCTCGGCTCGATCAGCTACTACACCTCGGTCACCATCGACCAGCCGATGAAGCTCACTGCAAACATGCGCCTCGGCATGTGGGAGGCAGGGCCCAACAACTTCGATGACGCCGACGTGCTGCTGGCCATCGGCTACAACCCGATGGTGTCGGGTTTCGCTCCGCTCGGGGGGTTGCAGGGCACCGACCCACTCGCCACGCTTCGTCGGCGTCGCGCCGAAGGGATGAAGGTCATCGTCGTCGACCCGCGGCGCACCGAGCTGGCGACACAAGCGGATCTGTTTTTGCAAGTTCGCCCGGGCGAGGATCCGACGCTCCTCGCTGGGTTGCTCAACGTGATCCTCGGCGAGGGACTGCACGACGCCGACTTCTGCGAACGGTGGGTCGAGCCGGGGCACCTCGCGCTCCTCGCTCGCGCGGTCGAGTCGTTCACCCCGCAGTACGTCGCGGCGCGCTGTGGGGTCGAGGCCGCCGACGTGGCGGCCGCGGCCAGGATGTTCGCGGCGGCCGAGCGGGGCACGGCCGGTACCGGGACCGGTCCGAGCATGGCGCCCCGCTCGAGCTTGATGGAGCACCTCACCCAGTGCCTCAACGTGGTGTGCAACCGGTACATGAGAGAGGGTGAGCGCATCCACGCCGGAGGCTTCCTCCAGCCGCCGATGCCCAAGCGGGCGCAGGTGCTCGGCCCGTTCGGCGACCCCAGGGGTCCGGCCAGCCGGTTCCGCGGCCTGCGCGGGTACGGCGGCGAGATGCCGTGCACCACGCTCGCACAAGAGATCACCACACCTGGCCCCGAGCAAGTCCGCGCGCTGATCGTCAACGGCGGCAACCCCGTCGCGGCGTGGCCCGATCAACCCAAGACGCTCGCCGCGATGCAGGCGCTCGATCTGCTCGTCGTGATCGATCATCGGATCAGCCAGACCGCCGAGTTCGCCGACTTTGTGTTTTCCCCTCGCTTGTCGTTGGAGCGCGCCGACGTTCCGCCGTTCATGGACATGTGGTTCCGCGCTCCGTACGCGTGCTATACGCCGGCGGTTGTGGACGCGACCGGTGACCAGTTGAACGACTGGGAGGTCTACTGGGAGCTGGCCGAGCGGCTCGGTCTCACCATCGAGCTGGCGGGCGGGCCGATCCCGCACGGCCATCGGCCGAGCGACGACGAGGTGCTCGACCTCGTGTACGCGAAGTCACGGGTGCCTCTCGACGAGATCCGCGCGCACGCCGGCTCGGTGCTGTGGGAGCACGCCACCGTCGTGCGACCCCCGGATGCCGAAGCTGGTGGGCGGTTCCAGGTCGGGCTCGCCGACCACATCGCGGAACTGGCCGAAGTGCACGCGGAGACGACTTCCGCCGAGGTCATGCGCGGGTTCGACCCCACCGTGCACACGTTTCGGCTGGTGAGCCGGCGGCTGAAGAGCCACCTCAACTCGCTCGGTGGCGAGATCCCGGGGCTCCAGCACAAGACACCGACCAACTACGCCTACATGAACCCCGCCGACCTGACCGAACTCGGGGTAGAGGTGGGTGGCCTCGTACGGATCGCTTCGCCCTACGCGTCGATCATCGGGGTGACCGCGGCCGCGCCCGACGTCCGCCGAGGCGTGGTCTCGATGGCCCACAGCTGGGGGAGCACCACGGGCACCGACGAGAAGGTACGCGACGTCGGCGCACCGACGAACCGGCTGATCGACGTGGAGAACGGCTTCTGCCCGCTCACCGGTCAGGCCGTCCAGAGCGCGATCCCGGTTTCGGTGGAACCGGTCGGTGAGCCCTGACGCGTCACTCCGCGGTCGCGCGTATCGCCTCCATGGTGAAGGCGGCGAACTTGGCAGTATCGAACGCGACGACGAGTCGCGCGTCGGTCTCGATGATCACGCGGTGCGGCGAGTCAAGAAAGCGGGCAAACCCTTGCTGGTACGGGTCGTCCGGGTTGCTGTCGAGCCGTGACAGCTTTCGGTAGAACCACGTCTTCAACTCCTCAAAACCGGGGTCGCCGTGCGCGTGGACGATGGACTCGCCCTTGAAGCTCGCGGTCCTTCCACCGGCGTTGATCACGATCGCCGACTGCGGGCGGGCGCGCAATGCCGGTACCCGCTTGCGTCGCTCGGCACAGGTGGTGAAGAACTTGCCGTCCTTGTAGATGTACGCGACGACGACCCCCACCGGATAGCCGTCCTTGGTGGTCCAGTTGAAGATGCACTCGCCCGTGCTGGCCACGAGCTCGGCGAGCGCATCCTCGGCCAGCTGCATCCCGGTCAGGTCCTCGTAGTCGATCGAGTCTTCGGCCATGGGTGGGCTCCTTCAGTCGGACGACCAAACGCGCGGCGCGGTTGACCGCATATCCTACTAGGAGTAGTTTACGGCGCGGCGCACCTGGGCGCCGTGAAAGAGGAGCTCACGATGACATCGATCGATGCCAGCCCGCCGGTGCACCTACGCGGGAACGGCCGCCCGGTGACCGAGGAGCAGACGATCTCGGCGCTCGCGGTCTCGGGCGCGATGCCGCCTGAGCTCGACGGCCGGTACGTGCGCAACGGGGCCAACCCGATCACCGGCATGAGCGCGCACCCGTTCTTCGGCGACGGCATGGTGCACGGGGTGCGACTGCGCGACGGCGCGGTGGAGTGGTACCGCAACCGGTACGTGCGCACGCCGTTCTACGACGACCCGTCGATCGACATCCTCGAACCGGCGGTGATGCTCGACATGAGGTCGTCGAAGGCCAACACGCACGTGATCGGCCACGCCAAGCGCATCCTGGCGTTGGAGGAAGGACACTTCCCCTACGTACTCGACGGCAACCTCGACACCGTCGGCCCGCTCGACTTCGGTGGCGTCCTCACGGGGTCCTTCACGGCCCACCCAAAGATCTGTCCGGTCACCGGCGAGCTGCTGGCGTTCGGGTACTCGGCCTTCGAGCCATACCTGCGCTACCTGCGCGTCTCCGCCGAGGGCGAACTCGTGCAGACCGAGAACGTCACCGTCGGCGGTCCGACGATGATGCACGACTTCAACGTGACCCAGAACCACGTGATCTTCATGGACCTGCCGGCCGTGTTCGATCTCGACCGCGCCCTGCGCGGCGAGATGCCGATCTGCTGGAGCGACACCTACCCGGCCCGCCTCGGAGTGTTGCCGCGCACGGGCAGCGATGCCGACGCGCGTTGGTACGAGATCGACCCCTGCTACGTCTTCCACCCGATGAACGCCTATGAGGACGGCGACGCGATCGTGCTCGACGTCTGCCGACTCAGCCACATCTGGCGGGACTCGATGATGGACTTCCCCCCGCCGGAGCTCTGGCGGTTCACGATCGACACCGTCACCGGAACGGTCAAGGAAGAGCAGGTCGACGACCGCGCGTCGGAGTTCCCGCGAGTTGCCGATGCCGTCGTCGGGCAGCCCCATCGCTTCGGGTATGTCACCGCGATCCCCGACAACCCCAACTACGAAACGCCGTTGGAGCAGAAGGGCGCGTTGATGAAGTACGACCGCCACACCGGCGAGCGCCGCGAGATCTCCCTCGGCAAGGGGCGACTCCCGGGCGAGCCGGTGTTCGCCCCGGCGGACGGCGCGCAGGCGGAGGACGAGGGCTACATCATGACCTACGTGTACGACGCCGGCCGCGACGCAAGCCAGTTCGTCGTGTTCGACGCAGCCACGTTCGATCCGTCGCCGGTGGCCACGGTCGACCTACCGCGCATTCCCTTCGGATTCCACGGAAGCTGGATCCCCTCATCGGTCGCCAACTGACCGGTCGAGCACCATGACGATCAAGTTCGGGCTGGCGTTCGCGAGCAGCATCGCCATCGACCACACAAGCGCGCTCGACATCTGCCGCGCGGCCGAAACCCATGGTTTCGAGTCGGTGTGGGGTGGCGAGCACGTCGTCATGCCCGCCACGATCGCGTCCAGCTACCCCTATTCCCCCGACGGCCGCCTTCCAGTTCCCAACGATGTCCCCATTCCCGATCCACTGATCTGGCTGGCATTCGCGGCGGCGGCGGCGCCGACGTTGAAGTTGGGCACGTGCATCCTGATCGTCCCGCAACGCAACCCGCTGGTGCTCGCCAAGGAGCTGGCGACACTCGACCAGCTGTGCGGCGGCCGGGTCGAGCTCGGCCTCGGCGTCGGCTGGATGCGCGAGGAGTTCGATGCGCTCGGTGTCCCATGGGAGCGGCGGGGAGCGCGAACCGACGAGTACGTCGCGGCGATGCGCGCGCTGTGGGCCAGCGACACCGCCGAGTTCCACGGCGAGTTCGTCGACTTCCCACCATTGTGTTGCATTCCGCGACCGGTCAACGGCTCGATTCCGATTGTGGTCGGTGGAGACACGGATGCGGCAATCGATCGTGCCGCGCGTCTAGCCGACGGGTACTTCCCGGGCAACGGCGACCCCGAGGGGCTCGCCGCGCTGGTCGCACGCCTGCATGTGGCGGCCGAACGGGCCGGGCGCGATCCCGCGGAGATCGAGATCAACGCCATGCTCAACCTCTTGCACCCCGATCCCCAATCGTTGGTCAAGCCCCTGATCGAGCTCGGCGCCGACCGGATCATGGTGCCGGCCTTCGCGTTCGCCGGTCCGGGTGGCCTCGACCGGCTCGCGAGCTTCGCTGAGCAAGTCATTCGTCCCAACCTCGGTTGAGTGCCGAACCTCGAAAGGACAACCGTGCACAGCTTCGACCTCGAAGGCCGTGTCGCCGTCGTCACCGGTGGCGGTCAGGGCATCGGTGAGGGCATCGCCAAGGCCTACGCCGAGTCCGGCGCGGCCGTCGTGGTCGCGGCTCGCCACGCCGATCGTGTCGCGCGGGTCGCCGACGAGATCAACGCTGTCGGTGGTCGCGCCCTCGCGGTGCCTGCCGATGTGACCGATCGTGGCGCCCTCACCGCGCTTGCCGACGCCGCGGTCGACGAGTTCGGCGGGCTCCACGTCTGGGTAAACAACGCCGGCGGATCGCCCGTACAGGCGCCGCTGCGCGAGCTCAGTGAGCAAGACTGGGACGCCTGCTTCGCGCTGAACATGCGCGCCGTTTGGGTCGCGTCGGTGATCGCTGCCGACCGGATGGCCGACGGCGGGAGCATCATCAACGTGACGTCGCCCGCGGCGACCCGGGCGGTGCCCGGCAGCGGGCACTACTCCGCTGCAAAGGCGGGGGTCAACGCCCTCACTCTCACGATGGCGGTCGAGCTCGCGCCGCGCATCCGGGTCAACGGCATCGCCCCTGGCTTCGTAGCGACCGAGGTGATCCTCACCGCGCTGAAGCTCGACGAACAGAAGCTGGAGCGGATCGCCCAATCTGCCGTGCCGCTCAAGCGCATCGGCACCCCCGACGACATGGCGGCCGCGGCGATCTACCTCGCGAGTGAGGCGGGCAGCTGGGTCACCGGTCAGATCCTGACGGTCGCGGGTGGCCTGTGACGCGGCACAGCGCAACGACGCGCGCGGCGCCGCCAAAACGACCACCAGGTCGACCAAGTGGCGGGCCCGTCATCGATCGCGACGAGCTCCTCGACGCCGCCGTACGCGTCATCGAGGCGGTGGGACCGACCGCCACCCTCGAGGCGATCGCCACCGAGGCAGGCATCACGAAACCAACCGTCTACCGGGTGCTCGGCGATCGGGCCGCGATCGTGACCGCGCTCGCGGAGCACCTGGTCGATCTGGGCCGACAGGCCGTCGCGGCCACCCAGCAGGATGGATCGACCATGCCGGCCCGGCAGCAGTTCCGGGCGACCATCGGCGGCTTCCTGCACCTGATCGACCAGCGCCAGAACCTGTTCCTCTTCGTCAACGCCAGCGGCCATGATGCCGAGCTGCTCGGGCGGCTCATCGAACGCTCGGCGGTCGACCTAGTAGCGCTGTTCGCGGACGCCCGCACGAGCGCGGGGCGTGATCCGGTTGGTTCCCGCACTTGGGCGTACGGCGTCATCGGCGCGCTCCAGGCCAGCGTCACGATGTGGATCCAGAGCCGTTACTGCAGCGTCGAAGAGCTGGCTGAGGCGCTGACCCAGCTGCTCTGGGACGGCATGTCCACCATCCTGTCCGATCCTTGATCTCATCCCAATCGCTCGACCCTCGGGGGCGCACAGCCCCTCGGCAAGGAAGTGGAGAGCATGACAGAGACGATCACCGGCACGCACCGTTCCGCCGGCCCGACCTATCAAGCGATCCTCGACACCGACAGCCATCCGGTGCGCGACATCCTGCGCGCGGAGAGCCCGATGCCTCCGGGCCCCACGTTGGTTCCCGTCGAGCGCTACTTCTCCAGGGCGTTCTACGAGCTCGAGATCGAGCGGCTGTGGAAACGCGTCTGGCAGATGGCGTGCCACGAGGACGACATCCCCGACGTGGGTGATCACCTCGTCTACGACATCGGCCACCTCTCGTTCCTCATCGTGCGCTCGGCCCCCGACGAGATCAAGGGGTTCTGGAACGCCTGCCTGCATCGTGGGCGTCTCCTGCGCGAGCACGACGGGAAGTGGGCCAAGGATCTGCGTTGCTCGTTCCACGGGTGGTGCTGGAACCTCGACGGGTCGGCCAAGCAGATCCCGTGCCAGTGGGACTTCGACTACCCGGAAGCCTCAATGGAGCGGGTCCAGCTCCCCGAGGTGAAGGTCGGGCGGTGGGAGGGTTTCGTGTTCATCAACCCAGACCTGGAGTGCGAGCCACTCGACGACTACCTCGCTGGTCTGTCAGAGCACTTCAGCCTCCTGCCGTACAGCGAGCGCTACAAGGCCGCACATGTCGCGAAGGTGTTGCGGTGCAACTGGAAGGTCGCCCAAGAGGCGTTCTCCGAGGCCTACCACGTGGTGGCGACACATCCGCAGATCCTCGGCGGCATCGGCGACGCCAACACGAAGTACGACGTGTTCGGCAACTTCTCGCGGGCGCTCTCGCCCAACGCGGTGCCCAGCCCGCACTTGCGCGGCATTGTTGACTACGGCGGCATCGACGGGGCAGAGCTCTACCGCCGTTTGCGCCATCCGCTCTCGGGTGCCGTGTACGAACGGTGTGACGACGGGTATGTCCACGTCACCACCGTCGACGGGCGCACGGGCCGATTCGACGAAGCCGGGGTGCGAATCGACGGCGACATCGGCCAGGTCGACCCCAACATGTGCGACTGGATCGGCGGCAAGCAGCTACCCGGTGCCGACCGCGCTTGGCTCCCACCGTGGCTCAGCGGCGAGGCGGTCGATCCCGCGACTGTCCGGCGAATGATCGGCGACCTCGAACGTGATCGACTCCGACCGATCCTTGGCGATCGCGTCGACGCGTTCAGCGATGCCGAGTTGGGCGACTCGATCTACCTCACAGTGTTCCCGAACTTCCACCCGTGGGGCTCGTTCAGCCGCATCGTCTATCGGTTCCGACCGTACGGCGACGACCCCGACATGTGCATCCACGAGTGCATGTACTTCGAGCCGGTGCCGCTCGGACAGCCCCGACCGGCGGCGGCACCGATCCACTGGCTCGGCGTGGACGACGACTGGGTCGATGCACCCGAGCTCGGCATGCTGGCCAAAGTGTTCAACCAGGACGTGTACAACATGCCCAATGTGCAAGCCGGACTGAGGACGATGAAGCAGCCGTACGTGATGTTCGCCGAATACGGCGAGACGAAGATTCGTCACTTCCACGCACTCCTCCAACAGTGGATCGACAAGCCATGAGCGCGACCCAGCTGGTCACCGTCACCCCGGCCAGCGGCCGGCCGCTCGAACGGGTGGCGCTCCTCGCCGACGTGATTCGAGAGGGCGGCGACGAGGCGCAACGTATCCGGCGTGTACCGGACGCGACCGTCGACGCGCTGATCGACGCCGGGCTGTTCCGCTTCACGATCCCGCGTGAGCTCGGCGGTGAGGACGCAACGGTCGGCGAGACGATCGAGGTGCTCGAGGCGATGGCCGCTATCGACGCGTCGGTCGCCTGGAACGTCATGCTCGGGTCCGAGGTCAACGCCATGGCCGCCGGCGGGATGGACAAGACGCTCGCCAAGGAGGTGTACCTGGACAATCCGCGCGTGGTCATGTGCGGCGGCGGCGGCCCCGGATCGACGATCAGCAAGGCCGTCTATCAGTCCGACGGCGGCGTGAAGGTCTGGGGCCGATCGACCTTCATCAGCGGGTGTCACAACTCGGACTGGTGCTTCATGATCGCGTTGGTCTTCGAGGACGACGCGCCGAAGCTCGTCGACGGCCGACCCGTCGTCCGCACCTGGTTCCTGCCCCGCAGCGAGTGGACGATCCTCGATACCTGGGACGTGTCGGCGATCCGGGGCTCTGGTTCGCACGACGTGGTCGCCGATGGTGCCTACATCCCGCCACGATTCGCAGAAGTGGAGCTGATGGTCTACCCGGCCCTCTACGACAACCCGGTCTTCCGAATCCCCGTGCCGCTGCGGCTGGCCTACAACAAGGCGGCAATCGGCCTCGGTGTCGCGCGCGGCGCGTTGGATGCGTTTGTCGCGCTCGCGCAGACGAAGAAGCCGATGGCATCGGCCGCGTTGCTGAAGGACCGACCGACAACTCAGTTGATGATGGGGGAATGCGAAGCGCGGTTCCTCGCCGCCCGGCACTTTCTCCTCGATGCCATGGCCGCAGTCGAGAGCGAGCTGCACCGCGGTGCCGAGTACCCCTCGGCGGCGGGCACGCAATACGCCCGACTGGCATGCACGCACGCGGCACAGACGTGCGCGCAGATCGTCGACGAGATTCACCTCGCCGCAGGAACGAGCGCGGCACGCATGGACAGCCCACTCGAACGCAAGCTGCGCGACGCCCGCGGCGCCGCCTCGCATCGCTGGGTTGCGCGACCGATCTTCGGCGAACTAGGCAGCGTCTTGCTGGGAAACGAGCCGTCACCCGAGTTCGCGGGTGGCATCGAAGGCCCCGCGCTCGGCGGCTGACGCAACGGTTCGGCAAGAGGAGACGGGGAGATGAACCTGGGACTCAGTGCCGACGAAGTGCTCACCACCACGCGTTCGGTACGCAAGCGCCTCGACCTGACTCGCCCCGTCGAGCGCGACGTGATCGTCCAGTGCATCGAGATCGCGCATCAGGCGCCCACCGGCTCGAACATGCAGGGATGGCGGTGGATGATCGTCGACGACGGGGCGAAGAAGGCGGCGATCGCCGACCTCTACCGAGCCAACTACTTCCCGTACATCAATCGAGAAGACGCTCCCGCGCGCAACGCGCAGGGTGAACGAATCCTGTCGTCGTCGACGTATCTCGCCGAGCACCTGCATGAGGTGCCGGTGTTCGTGATCCCGCTCATTGCCGGCCGCCTCGACGTCGGAACGCCGACCTTCACCCAGGCATCGGCTTGGGGTTCGCTGCTCCCGGCCGTGTGGAGCTTCATGCTCGCGCTGCGCGAACGCGGCCTCGGTTCGGCGTGGACCACGCTGCACCTGCCCAACGAACGCGAGACCGCTGAGCTGCTCGGTATCCCGTTCGAGAGCTACACGCAGGCAGGTCTGTTCCCGGTCGCGTACACCATCGGCACCGAGTTCAAGCCGGCAACCCGCGTTTCCGCCCAGAAGTTCATCCGCTGGAACGAGTGGACCTGAGCACGACGAGGGGTCAGCGCGCGAACACGACCTCGGCCTGCTCGAACTCACGTACGAAGTCGTCGTCGCACTCGGCAGCCACGAGACGATCGACCCATCCGTGGAACCGTTGTCCGCCCCCTTCGTTCCGGCCGAACAAGAACTCAGACTTGGCGCCGGTCTTGGCGGCGCGCTGGATCCCGTTGCCGGTCAGGTAGTCCTCGTCACGCACCACCCCGAGCAGGAACGACTGCTGGGCCTCGATCGCAGGCAGCAGCGCCTCGCTGGGTTCGAAGCAGGCGAGGAAGCTCTGCACGGTGATCGACGAATCAGGGGTGTCGCCGGGAAAGAGGGTCGACACCATGAAGATGCGCCCTCCGCCTTCGACCCCGTCGGGCGCGACCGGGAAGCTGGCGATCGACGTGTGCGGAAAGATCGTCCACACACCCATGGTGAGCAACTCGTCGGTCCAATGATCCTCGGGAATCGCGGCCAGCGCGGCCGCAGCTCTCGGGTCCGGCGATGTGACGAACTGATGCGGGCCCCACGCGTCGTAGATCGCCCGGTTGGGGAAGTCCGGACCGAACGTGCGCTTGTGGAGGACAGGCAAGTGGTAGAAGTCGAGGTAGCCGTCGTAGGCAACCTTCCAGTTCGGTCCTTCGACCCACTGACGACCGACGAGAGTGCAATCGGCTAGCTGCAGGTGCTCGAGCATGTCGCCGTAGCCGCACAGGTAGGTGTCGATGTCGATCGAACTGCTCGGGGTGAGTCCCACGAAGACAATGCCCGCCCGCTCCGAGCACGGCAGGGGGGTCAGTCCGAGACATCGGCTGTCGAGCTCACCGAAGTGCTCGCGGTCGAGCACTCCGACAAGGGCTCCGTCACTGTCGTAGGTCCACGCGTGGTACGGGCAGGTGAGTCGACGGCTTGCGCCGGTCGTTCCTGATTGGACGACCTGCGCGCCACGATGGCTGCACATGTTGACGAAGGCGCGGGCCCTCCCGTCGGCCCCACGCGTGATGAGCACCGGCGTTCCGGCGACCTCCATCGCCTTGTAGCTGTGCGCCGAGCGAAGCTCGCAACTGAACGCCATCACCAGCGGGGCGCGCCTGAAGACCCGGTCCATCTCGAGACGCCAGCGATCGGCGTCGCAGTAGTGGCCGGCCGGGATGCGTCGGACGTCCTCGGCAAGTGGGAGCGTGCCGGCCGCGCCGTGGGCGACCGTTCGCCTCATCAGCTCGATGAGCGTGTCGCGGCTCATCGCTCAGTCCTTCGACTCGGAGCTGGCGAACCGATGGTTGACGACCTGCGGACCGGCGATCCATCCGCACAGCTGCGGGTCGCACTCACGCAGCTCTCCGTCGATCCATCGGCCCTCCTTGGTGAAGCGCCCACTGCGGTCGCCGTCGGCGACGAGGACGTTCCCGTCGCCATCGCGCTCGTAGAGCGCATTGGTGAACGGGTGGCGAATGCCCAACATCGATGACCTCTTCCAGTTTCAGTGCCGCGGCGGACTTCCCCCGGGGGTTCCCGCGGCAGCGATTCCCTTGTCGATCCACTCGCCGAGCTTGTGGTGGAGCCAGCGGACCTTGCTCTCCTGGTAGTTCGCCAGCGTGATCCCGGGCTTGCGCGTGGTCTCGAGGCCGCGCTGCACCTTCGCCATGTTGAACAGATCCTGGTCGAAGACCTTCCCCAGCATCCCGAGCTCCGGTGCGTCGGTGAAGGTCTCGAAATCCTCCAGCCAGTGGATCGGTGCCGGCGGCGGCCGCTCCCCCTGATACGGGGCAAGAAAGATGCATTCCATGATCGACGACCGATGGTCGTCGCCATTTGGGCGGAAGCGGTAGACGATCCGGTTGAACGCACCCCAAGGATGCAGGTTCGGAAAGATCGTGTAGTCGATCGAGTCCATCATCTCGGCGTCGGACATCGAGTCGACCCACTCGTCCCCGGCCGCCTGCCGCCAACGGGCGCGACTCGCTGCGGCCGCGGTTGCCCGCATGCTCGCGGACTCGTCGAGCGGAATCGGGGATATCTGATCGACGCGCACGTCCATCATCGTGCGCATCATCTCGTCCTGCGTCGGTGCGGAGTCGAGCAATGGGCTCGGCGTCCCACCGGGTGTGATGACGCGTGCGAAGTTCTCCCAGACGTCGACTTGACTGTTCGTGTCGCCGATGTACCGCATGATCTGCGGATGTGTGGCGTTGACGTGGTACGCCTCGCAGAACGCTTCCTGCACGATCTTCCAGTTGGCGGGGATCACCTTGGCGACGTGGGCCTCCGTGTAGCGCCGCTCGAGGTCCCAGACGCGGAACTGATCGACGATCTCGCCGAGAAAGTCGTGCAACGTCTCGGTGTTGTGAACGTCGGGGTTGATGAACACGAAACCGGCCCATTCGCCGACTTGGGCCTCGGGTAGGGAGAAGCTGTCGGCGTCGATGTGGGGGAAGTCCCAGTCGGCGGGGATGTCCTTCAGGGAACCGTCGAGCTTCCAGGCAAAGCCGTGGAATGGGCAGCGGAGCTCGGTGCAGCGCCCGCTGTACTCCTTCAGCTGTCGACCGCGGTGCAGGCAGGCGTTGACGTACGCACGGATGCCGTCGGCCGTGCGCATGACGAGGTAGCTGTCGTTGACGATCTCGTATAGGCAGTAATCACCGACTTCGGGGATCTCATCGGCGCGGCAGGCGAACTGCCAGACCCTCCGCCACAGGTGCTCGACCTCGAGCTCGTGCCACGCGCGGCTCGTGTATCGCGATCCATCGACGTCTTCGCAGCCGAGGTACTGCGGGTGCTCGATCCGCAGCACCTCCGGTACCGCATGGGTGTCGGTGTCGAGGAGCTGCTGGTAGGTGATGCCGGGAGAGCGGGCGGCTCCGAACGCGCGCCCGGCGCGATCGCGCGGTCGATCGGTTCCAGTGTCGGCGTGCGTCATCTCGGGCTCCATGCGGCGGTTTCTCGAACAAACTAATCGCTCGATCAATTTCCCGCGGCGGGAGGCTTCTCGGCACCGAGATCAATCGCCGCGGCGGCCCGCCTCCCCGACCAGTCGGCGCTTGCCCCGGTGCAGGTGCAGTAGCTCCATGCCCGACGACGTCTGGCCGGCATCGACAACGAGGGTGTGTCCCGAGACGTAGCGCGACTCGTCGCTCGCCAGGAACAGGGCGGCGTTGGCGATGTCGAGCGGCGTCCCCGCATACCCGAGTGGCGAGGTGTGCTCGATACGGTCGGCCGCGCCGTCGAGGTTGGTGTGATCACCGGTGATGGCCATTGCCGTCATCGCGGTCGCGGTGTTGCCCGGGGAGATCGCGTTGACGCGGATTCCGTGGGGGGCGTACTCGTTGGCCACCGACTTCGTGAGGCCGATCACCCCATGCTTGGCCGCCGTGTAGGCGTGCGGGGCAAGGCCACCGAGGATGCCGGCCGTGCTCGACGTCGAGATGAGGGAACCGCCCGAACCCTGCGCGATCATGGTCCGACCGGCGTGCTTGAGCCCTAGAAACACGCTCGACAGCAGCACACCGATCGTCTCGCTCCATGCCTCGTACGACGTCTCGGTGAGCGAGCCGACGGCTCCCATGATGCCGGCGTTGTTGAACATGCAGTCGAGCCGACCGAAGTGTGACAGCGCGGTCGCGACCGCCGCCGCGACGTCTTCCTCGGACGTGACGTCGGTGTGGCAGAAGACCGCAGCGCTCCCGAGTTCGGCCACCAGCGCCTGGCCCGGCCCGTCCTGGATGTCGGCCACGACACACCGCGCGCCTTCCTCGACGAAGCGGCGGACCGTGCCCGCGCCGATGCCGCTCGCCGCGCCGGTGATAACCGCCACCTTCCCCTCAAGCCGTGTCATCTCCCGTCCCTTCGTGCGCGGAACTCGGCGAAGCCGAACGCGTCTCCTGCCGGATTGCGGCCCCCCTCAGCCCCACCAGGTGGCGCTGGGCTTCATCTCGGGCGTGTACACGGGCGCCGAGCGCGCGATCTCGTGCTTGGCGATATCCATGCCCGTGATCTCGCACTGGCCGAGGTGCGCGAGCATGCCGAAGTAGTTCTCGTGGGCAAAGTGCGCCTGGAGTGAGTCGGCGTCGGCCCAGCATTCATAGACGTTGACCCGGTTGGCATCGATCGGATCCGCCACAAAGACATACGCGACACAACCGGGCTCGTCGCGGCGGGTCGCCGCCTGGAACTCCAAGCCGCCCTTCACTGCCTCGTCGCGCCGACCCGGCGCGAACTCGACCCACCCTGCGATCACGATCATCGGAACTCCTCGCCGTCTACCTCAAGGACTGGCATTGGAAACTAACCGGCCAAGGAGTAACTCGCTCGGAAGTCTCGGGGAACGCAGCTGGAGCCGGTACAGAACCGAAAGCACCCATCGATACCCCGGGCCTCGTATCTCCCTCCGAGATGCTAAGGGGGGTCCGGGTGTTGATCCCTTGCTCGCCTCGTCGAGGTCGCTTGTCGCTGCCTCCGAGGCGAAGCCGTGCAAGGGTTCGAATTGGTGGCGCGCATCGCGAAACGTGGATTCAACGGAACGCGACGGCGAAGTCGAACGTCAGCGGTCGTCCTCGAGGTCTGCGAGTCGTCGGGCGGTCGCTTCGAGCAGCGGCGCGTGCAGGTCGGGATACTTGTCGAGCAGCCGGCGGAACGCCTGGCGATCGATGACCTCTATCGTCATGGCCGTCTTCGCCACGACCGACGCGTCGCGGGGTCGGTCGAGCAGCAGTGCGGTCTCCCCGAAGAACGAGCCGGGACCGCGCGTCGCGATGACGGTGTCGCCTCGACGCACCTCGGCCTCACCTTCGACCACGAGGAAGAACTCGCAACCGGCCTTGCCCTCGCGAATCAGTTCGCGACCCGACGCCACGTCGAGTGTCGTCACCAGCGCGTCGACTGCCGCCAGCTGTCTTGCCGACAGATTCTGGAACAGCGGGATCTTGGCCAGACGATCGGTACCGGCACGGCTTTTCATGCTGCCCCCTGTCGATCTGTGCGGCAAGCGCCAAACTACCGCTGAACCTTGCGACTGCACCGCGCTTCGTCCACGCCTCTGCACCATCACCGACGCAGCTGCATCGAAGTCAACCGTGGCGACGATCGGGTTGGCGACCGAGAAGTGGTTGTCGGCGTGGAAGCCCGTCGCTCGGCGGGCCGCCGCGTCTACTGCGCGGTTTCGATTCGCTCAAGCGATGTGAGGATGTGCTCCAGCAGCTCGTCGTACGACATGGCTGCGCCCTTGTTCACCAGTTCGGCGAAGCGCTCGCGACCGACTTGTTCGCGCAGGGCGCGCACGTTGGGCGGGGTCCGGTCCAGGGGCGTCGGGAAGTCGCGCAGTACGCGCAGCTCACCGTCGAGGACGGAACCGATCAGAACCAGCGCAGCTTCGGTCTCGCCGAGACGCTCGAGGATCTCGATCGCGTAGCCGCAGGCGCCATCGAGCTCGGCGATGCGCCCAGCCGGGCGCGTGACCGTGATCGCAGCGATCATGTTCTGAGCCGCTTCGGACCCGCGACCTTGTTGCGCGTCGATCAGCGCGGCTTGCATGTGCGCGGCGCCCAGACCAGAGAACCGCACGCCGGCCCGCCCGAGCTCGATGCACTGCTGGAAGTGACGCCGGGCCGTTCCAGGATCGACGGCGGCGAGAGTCTGACCGACCGACTGGTTCGCCCGGGCAATCATCGACGGCGCGCCGCTCCGTTGGGCCATTGAGAGCAGTTGGGGCGCGAACTCACGCGCCACGTCGACGTTTCCGAGGTTCGCGGAGGCAAGCCCCAAGGCGACGAGAACCCAGGCCTGCTCCGCGGCATCCCTACCTGTCGCCGCCCGATCGAGGCGCAAGGCGACCCGCGCGTCGAGCAGCCGACGCATCTGCTCGACGTTGGCGGTACCCGGCTGTGCCATCGCGCGCAGCACGCGGAAACTCCACCGGCTGGCGTCGGGTTGAATCGCGTAGGCCTCCTCGAGCCTCTCCGAGAGTCTCAACACCGACACTCCGCGGTAGCCCTCGACCACGGCCGCGACGATCAGTTCCTGCTGCTCCTCGGGACTCAACGAGTCCTTCAACGGCAACGCCCGGGTCGCCACGGGGCCAATCGGCGCGTTGCCGATCCAGCGCTCCTCGTCGAGCGGGACGACGATCTGCAACACGCTATGGACGTCACCAGTGTCGAGAGCCCAGACGCACGCGGCGCGGATGTTGTCGAGCTCCGTGAAGAGGCGTTCGCGTGCGAGCGGCTCCTCAGCGGTCATTAACGCGTCGCCGATCTCCGACGTGACGGTCTTGTAGTGGTCGAGGTGCCGACGACGACAGCGGTCGCCATGCTCGGACTCGTCCAGTCGCTCGCGTGCGTACTGGCGCATGGTCTCGAGCATCTGGTAGCGCACGCTGCCGTTGGGCCGCTCGTCTGCGTTGACCATCGACTTGCGCACCAAGCCGTCGAGGGCGTCAAGCGCCATCCACGCGTCCAGCGAACCGTCGGCGACCACGGCGCGCACCGCACGGGAATCGAACGAACCCGTGAACGTGGCGAGCCGGGCGAACACCGTGCGCTCGTCATCGGTGAGCAGCGAGTAGGACCAGTCGACCGTCGCGCGCAGAGTCTGGTGGCGCTCGAGAGCGATGCGGCGACCACCGGTGAGGAGACGGAAGCGCTCGTCGAGCAGTTCGAGCACTTCCTCGGCGCCGAGCGACGCGGCACGCGACGCCGCCAGCTCAATCGCGAGCGGGATGCCGTCGAGGCGGACGCACAGCTCATTGACGGTATGGGCGTTGGCCGCCTCGACCGTGAAGTCCGGTCGCGCCGCCGCGACGCGATCGACGAACAGGCGCACCGCGTCGCTCTGCGCAATCGCATCGGTCGAGTTGATCTGACTGGTGCGCAGCGAGCGCAGCGCCATGATGTGCTCGCCCTCGACGTCGAGGCCCTCGCGGCTCGTCGCGAGTACCGAGATGCCGGGCGCGGCGCGCAGCACACGGTCGACGAAGCGCGCGGCAGGGTCGACGAGGTGCTCGCAGTTGTCGAGGATCCACAACAGGGTGCGGCGACGCAACGCCTCGACGATGCTGTCGAGCAACGACATGCCACCGCGCGGCTCGATCAAGAAGGCCGACGCCACAACGCTCGCCATCGCCTCGCCGTCGAGCGCCGCGGCCAGTTCGGTCAGCCAGACCCCATCAGGGAACTCGCCGATGACCTCGGCGCCGACCTGCATCGCAAGGCGCGTCTTGCCGACCCCGCCGACACCGGTGATCGTGACCATGCGGTGCTCGCCTATGGCTTTGGCGACGCGGGCGATCTCGTCGTCGCGCCCGACGAAGTTCGTGAGTTGCACCGGCAGGTTTGTAGGAGCGCGTCGAGCGAACGCAGGGTAGGAAAATCGACAGCAAGTCCATCCGCCACGACCTGGTGCACGCGTTCGGGGCGGGTCAGGTCGCGCAGTCGGTGCTCGCCGAGATCGCGCAGCACGATGCCAGCGTCGTCGCGGACGATCGCGGCGGTGGCGTCCGACAGAAGGATCTGGCCGCCGTGACCGATGGCCATGATCCTGGCCGCGCGGTTGACCGCTGCCCCGTAGTAATCGCCGTCGCGCACTTCCGCTACGCCCGTGTGCACGCCGATCCGCGCCGAAATCCGCGCCTGCGAGGGCCACGTCTCCGCGCCGAGATCGCGTTGTGCGTCTACTGCCGCGAGCACGGCCGGCGCCGAGACTGCGAACGCAGCATGAGCGCCGTCACCCGTGGTCTTCACGATCACGCCGCCGTGGTACTCGACTGCGCGTCGGAGGATCTCGTCGTGGCGAGCCAGCGCGCCGCGCATGGCGTCCGGGTGCTCTTCCCATAGCCGCGTCGATCCTTCGATGTCGGTGAAGACAAAGGTCACGGTGCCCGTCGGCGGAGACCCCACCTTGCAAGTATGACAGCCTTCGAGAGGTCAGCGGGCTTGCGCGAGACTCGGTCGATGGTCTTCGAGTTCGCACGAGCGACGAGCGCGTCAGAGATCGAGTCGGTGCAACGGCTGCGGTTCGCGGTGTACGTCGAAGAGATGCATCGCTACGAAGACGTCGCCGGCGGCGACGCAGGCCTCTTCGCCGAGCCAGAGGACGAGCACAGCTGGATTTGTTACGCCAGCGCCGGCGATCAGGTCGTCGCCGCGACGCGCATGACATGGGGCGGCAACGGCTTCTCCGATCGCCAGGTCGAGCAGTACCAGCTCGCGCCGTTTCTCGCCGAGCTGCCACAGGAGGTGATCGGGGTGGGTGAACGCAATACAGTGCTTCCCGACTATCGCGGCTCCGGCGTACTCGATCAGCTGCTCGCGTTCAGCAACAACGTGAACAACGTCTCCGAGACACTTCGCGTGGTCTTCGGTTGCTGCGAACCACACCTGTTGTCGCTGTATTTACGGATGGGCCAACGCACCTACGCGCCGCGCAATATCAACAGTCCCTCGGCTGGGTACCTCGTCCCGCTCGTGTCGTTCGTCCCTGACGTCGACGCGTTGCGCGGCCTCGGCGTCGGCACTTCGCCCGATGAGCTCCCCAAGTGCGTGGCCGCGGTGCTCGCGCGTGGTCCGTCGGTGCGCAGCGAGGTGCTGTCGGCCCCTGACAACTACTGGAGCGAGATTCGGCGCACGCTCGACGAGCTCGACGCGAAGCGGATCTCGACCTTCGACGGTTTCACCGACGAAGAGACGCAACGCTGCATCGCACGTAGCACGATCATCGAATGCGCCGCGGGCGATCGCGTGCTCAGGCGTGGCGGCACGGCCCGCAACATCTTCGTGGTGCTGCACGGCACGCTCGAAGTGCGCGACGGTGACACGATCATCAACGTGCTCAACCCGGGCGACGCGTTCGGCGAGCTGGCCTTCTTGCTGGAACGACCGCGCTCGTTCGACGTCGATGCAGCCACCAACGACACCAGGATCCTCAGCCTCAGCGAAGGCGCCCTGCGCACGATGATCGCCGACGACGCGACGGTGGCCGCCAAGCTGCTGCTCAACCTCTCGCGGATGCTCTGCGTCAAACTCATCCGAGCGAGCTGACGTAGTACCCCGACCTCAAGATCAGCACGGAGATCGGCGCGTTCGGTTCGCACGATCCAGAACTCGGCCAGTTGGGCGAGAACTCTTCTCGGAACCGATCCCGTTGGGGCGACGTCTCTCATTCCGTAGGCGTCCCTGATAGACGTCCTCGGCGTCTCGCCCTCGGAGGGTAACCAGCGCAGGGATATCGAGAGTCTCGACATCACGTTCGAGATCGCCCTCGGCGTGTGTGTCCGGGTCGGCGGTGTATGAGGAGTGTCCCGTTGGGGCCACAAATATTCACTGTTTTCAAGGAGTTTCTGGTGTCGATCTTCAGCCTATGCTGCGCGATGCGCAGTGAGTACGCCGCGGCGCGTCGTCGAGCCTAGGGGGAGAGATTGGTGCATCAGTCTGTTCGATCGCCGCGTTGGGTCGGCCTCGTGGCTCTGGTCGCGAGTGGGTTCGCGGTCGCGAGTTGTTCATCGGGCGGCGGCTCGAGTTCTGACACGGAGGAGACGATGACCACACCGAAGCGTGCCTCGTTCACCGGACAGGCGCCGACTGAGATCGTCTCGCCGCCGGCGGAAGGCACCATCAATTCTCCTCAGCCGGCCGTGCCGCTCCCGAAGGGATACGTCGAGGAGGAGTACTTCATCGGCGGCACTGCCACGCGCTTCGCGGCCGATGACACGCCAGACAGTGGCGAATGGGCGGCTGCACCGGCGGGCACGAAGCGGTACCGCACACGCGTGATCGTGCGGCGGCCGGCGCGGGCCAAGGACTTCAGCGGGACGGTGTTGCTCGAGTGGCTCAATGTCAGCGCGATCGAGGCAAGCCCGGACTGGGCATTCATGAACGATGAGATCGGACGCGCCGGCCACGCGTACATCGCGGTCAGCGCGCAGGCACAAGGCGTGGAAGGCGGCAAGACGCTTCTCGACGTCGAGGTCGATCCCGATCAGGCGAAGCAGTTCGGCGGCGAACCCGACAAGAGTGGACTCAAGCACGTCGATCCTGCGCGCTACGACACACTCGCGCATCCCGGGGACGCGTACGCATACGACATCTACAGCCAGGTTGCACGCGCCCTCAGCGAGAAGCCTCAGCAACTCATCGCTGACCTGCAACCCAAGCAAGTGATTGCCGTCGGCGAGTCGCAATCAGCCGCCTTCCTGACGACGTTGGCGAACGCGATTCATCCTCTCGACCCGGTGTTCGACGGGTTTCTGATTCATAGCCGCGGCGCGAACGGTGCGCCGCTCGACGGTGCGATCCGCCGGAGAGGCGATCCCGACGATTCCTCGGTCATCACGAACCAAGCCGTGCGCGTTCGGACCGATCTCGACGTTCCGGTGTTGATCTTCGAGACCGAAACCGACCTCACGCTTCTCGGCTATGCGGAGGCTCGCCAACCCGACACCGACCGACTCCGCACCTGGGAAGTTGCCGGGACGGCGCACGCCGACGCGCACTTGATCCGGTCGATCGTTGGCGGGCCGCGCGATCCCAGCATCGGGTCGCTGTTGGGCTGCGAAGCTCCGATCAACACGGGCCCGCAGCACGAGGTGCTTCAGGCGGCGCTCAGTCAACTGGTCACCTGGGTCGACACGGGCACCCCGCCACCGACCAGTCCGCGAATCGAACTCGACGATGGCAATCCGCCGGCCATCAAGCGCGCCGATGACGGGATCGCGATCGGCGGCATCCGCAACCCACTCGTCGACGTCCCAGTCGCAGCGACGACTGGGGATCCGCCCGGAGGCGCGGTAGAACTCCGAACCGGCGGCAGCGTCTGCGCGTTGTTCGGAAGCACAACAACATTCGACCAGGCCACGCTGGTCGACCGGTACGGCACTGCCAACAACTACCTACAGCAGTTCCGCACATCGGCGCGAGAGGCCGTCGCCGCCGGCTTCCTCCTGCAAGCCGACGCCGACAAACTCATCGCCGAGGCCGAAACGAACCGGGCGCGATTCGACTGAAGCCGAAGCAAGTCGCAGCGGAATCTCTCCCGCGATGAGTCATCCGTCGGTCTCCGACGCCGCTGGGCGCTGGATAACTCGTGGGCCGAAGTCGCCCGCGCGATGGATCGGGTTCTCGGTTAGATCCGGATCTCGGACCGGCGATATGCGACAGCGAGATTGAACGCGGCGCCGAGCCGTTCAGGTGTGGCACGGATCACCCGACCGCATTTGCATTCCCAGGTGTCCGCGGGCTTCTGGTACTGGATCGTGGCAGGGTCGGGTTGGTCGACCGGCAGGTACAGGTCGGTGTTCGGCACGCGGCGGCTGATCCGCCGACCTCGGTCCGAGACGATGAACGGCCCGGCCGTTGTCGGGTCGTCGACCATTTGCGCGACCTGGTCCAGCGTCCGGTTACACCTCTGGCACACCAACTTCCTGCGCGGCACCGGCGACTCCTTGCCGAACCGAATAACAGCGATGTAGTTTACCATCAACCGACACGGCCAGGACCGGGATCGCTGCGGTGTCACCGATCATGTGCGCGACTTGATCCAGCGTCCGGTTGCACCTCTGGCAGCGCACGGTGGTGAAGGAGCAGGCGTGCGCTCGTGGCTTGCTCGCACCCGAGGTCGACCGATCGGCGGGCGCTCCACCGACTCCCGGACCGCGGCCTCCGCATCGACGAACCCAAGACCGAAGGCTTACGGCGGACCGTGCACCTTCAACTGAGCAGCAGAAGTTCGTCGCGTGCACTCATGGGCGAAACCCGACCCAAAGACCCCCCGCCCCATTTTCTCTCCCCGAGGTGGTAGGCAGTTTCCAGAATCGCGGTTCTTGTATAGGCCACGCTCAAAGGAGCTGAGATGACGTCAGAACTGCGGTTGGTTTTGGGCGACCGTTGCCTAATCCGAGCGTGCTGTCGGACTTGCCGCTTCGCCGGCACGCAGACCAGCTACATCGAGCCCGGCTCGCCGTGGCAGAACCCGTGGGTCGAGTCCTACGGGTCACGGATGCGCGACGAGATCCTCGCGATCGAGCAGTTCGACAGCCTGCTCGAAGCCCAAGGACTTGTCGCCGACTGGCGCGACGAGTACAACACCCACCGGCCCCACACTCAGCGCTCGGCATGTCACCCCAACCGAGTACCACCAACGCTGGCGGACCGAACACCAAATACTCTCACACCACCCGGACCGACAACCGGGGTCCTGTCACGATGTCGGACACCGAAACTCCACTTGAGCACTCGCCGTTTCTCGAGCTGACGGCCGAGCAACTCCGCGCGGTCGTCGATCGGCACGGGATCACCGCCGATTCCGAAGGCATCCGCCGCCTCGACTCAACGGGGATCGTGCACTCGATCTACGCGCTCGGTCAGTCGTTCGTGCTGCGCGTCCCGAAACGTCACCCGTACGCGCTCGCTGATGCGTACACCGGCAGCGTCGCCGCGCCCGCGGCAGTCCGGGCAGGCGTGTCGACACCTCGACTCATCGCGTTCGACGAAACGCTCGACATCGTGCCGGTGCCGTTCTCGATCTTCGAGCGGATGCATGCCGAGCCACTGAGTCGGCGTCTCGGCGCCGCACCGCAACAGCATCGACCGATCTGGCGGGAACTCGGCCGCCAACTCGCGATACTCCACGCCAACGTGGCCACCGTCGCCGATCCGCACGGGTACCTCGATCAGCACGGGCGGCTGCACGACCCAGAGCCGCTGCTCGACGACTTGGAACGCAACGGCTATCTCGGCGACGAAGCTGCCTCTTGGGTACGCGACGCGCTCGGCCGCCTCCGCCCGGCGGTCCCTCCACCAGATGCTTTTCGACGCTTCATCCACGGCGATGTCACCGCGACAAATGTCCTCGTGTCGGACGACGTGTTCCACTCCATCATCGACTGGGATGATGCCGGATGGGGTGACCCAATGATGGACCTCGTCTCCCTTCCTCTTCGCGTCATCGACGCCGCCCTCGCTGGCTATCGATCCGTCATGCCCCTCGACGGCGACGACAGCGCCGAGCAGCGAATCCTCTGGGACAAACTCATCGGCGCCCTGACGCGACTCCGTCTCTCGCCAACACCGCCGACGACAGCAGCGTGGCCCACACCGAGCGGGCGTCTGTTCGATCTTCTCGCCGCCGCAGCCGACGGACAAGCACCGATCCTGCGACACCTTCACCGGGTTCAGTAGGCGTGCAACACTTGAGCGGTTGGCCCCGTGGTTGGCCCCCTGGTGCTCCAGAGTGAGAATCGTTCCCAGGTTGCGAGCATCTGACCTGGACTTTCTTGGTCGGGCTGCCGGGATTTGAACCCGGGACCTCTTGACCCCCAGCCCCAGCAGCGTCATCCACCAACATCCACCAGAGTGCAGCTGACCTGGGCTTTTGTGCTCAGGACGTCCACCGTTGTTGCCGAAGATTTGTGGGCTACTGCTGCCTCTACTGCTGCCTTCGGGGTGAGTGTGCCATGGCGAAACGAAATCGAGCGAACGGCGAGGGAACGATCTACTGGAGCGAGCCCAAGAAGCGCTGGGTCGGCGAGATCGTCGCTGGCTACCGCGACGACGGCCGGCCGCGACGACGCAAGGTGCAAGCGACGACCAAGGCCGAGGTCCGCGACAGGCTCGCCGAGCTACAGCGCCAGGTCGATGGCGGCGCAGCGAAGATCGACCGGCGCCTGACGGTGAAGCAGTACGCCGAACGATGGCTGACCGAGATGCTGCCGGCGCGCGATGTGAAAGACAGCACAGAGCAGAGCTATCGCGACATCGCCAACCGCTACGTCATCCCGACCTGGGGAAGCAAGACGATCGCTCGCCTCTCCCCCGTCGACGTCGAACAGGGGCTGAACCGCCTCGCCCGAGACCAGTACTCCCAATCAACGGTGCGACACGCCAAGCGCGTACTCAGCTTCATCTGCAATGAGGCCGAGCGCTCCGAGCTCATCGTGCGCAACCCGTGCGCCACTGCCCGCCTGCCGAAGTGCAAGCCACCTCGGCAGCCTCGAGCGATGACCACGGAGCAGGCACAACAGCTGCTCGAGCAAGTTCGAGGCATGCCACTCGAAGCGCCAGTCACGATCGCATTGGCGACAGGAATCCGTCTCGGCGAGCTCTTGGCGTTGCAATGGTCCGACCTCGACTTCAAGCGCGACGAGCCGACGATGCGGATCCGGCGTGCGAAGACGAAGCGCGGACAGCGGGTGATCAAACTCCCGCCGTCCACGGTAGCGACAATGCGCGCTCACAGGGCCGCCCAGAACGAGATTGCTCTCGCCTGCGGACCAGCGTGGACGAACGCAGACCTCGTGTTCCCTTCCGAGGTCGGCACAACGTGGGATAGCGCCAACTTCCGTCACCGATTCCAGAAGGCCTGCCGGGCGAGCGGC
>Ga0233425_10000719_pt1 | contig 82208 bp, 78 predicted proteins | sample Watercolumn_Towu_2_FD_181712 | JGI IMG/M metagenome (GOLD analysis project Ga0233425, IMG submission 181712) | Freshwater microbial communities from Lake Towuti, South Sulawesi, Indonesia - Watercolumn_Towuti2014_140_MG | ecosystem: Environmental > Aquatic > Freshwater > Lake | place...
ATCGGTCTTGTTTCCACAAGACCTTGAATACACTATTCTTCAAAAAAAGTCGCGCCCCCTATGCCATTTTTTTCATTTTTTCAAAAAAAATGCCTCATCTAAAAAAGGGGACTGAACGGTTACAAATCATTTTTTGATAACAGAGAAAGAAGCCAGCATTCGATTACATACAATTCATTGCTCAAGGAAATTGGTGAACCTATTTCTTATAGTAAGTTGAAAATTACCGTTGACAACTTGATTGGGAACAACTTGGTCTAATAATTCTTTTTTGATTGTTGCTTTTACTGCGGAATCGCAAAAGTTGACCAAAGGCAACGGTATTCCCACTTTTTTCCTCCCCCTTTGAGGGGGGAGGGTAGGGAGGGGGTGGTGTCTTTGGACCCTTGTGGCCCAAAGTCGCCACCCTCCCCTAGCCGCCTCCCCTCAAGGGAGGGGGACTTAAGCGGCCGATTTTCCCAACACTTGGCGTTTTTTCGGATTTAATGTCCCTTTCGGGTGTGTAAAATCGGAGCAGACGCAACAATCGGAAACGAAAACCCAAAACGAAAAACGGTATTAAAGACTCGTGTTCAACTGAGTAAGAGGGACTCGGGATAATGGCAAAGAGAATGAAAAACCCCGTCCGCTTCCGCGGCCACGTTCTTCCTGTGGCAATGGTTACGCTCCTCCTGCTCCTGGCCCCGGCCTGCGGCGAAAGAAACGTCTACGTGCCGCCGCCGCCCCCCAAAGTGACGGTGAGCCAGCCCCTGAAAAAGCAGGTCACCGATTACCTGGAGTTCACGGGCAATGCTGCGGCCTTCAACACGGTGCAGCTCCGGGCCCGGGTGGAAGGGTTCCTGGAAAAAATCCTGTTTCAGGACGGCGGGATGGTGAAAAAAGGGGAGCCCTTGTTCATCATCCAGCAGGAGCAGTATCAGGCCCAACTCCAGAAGGCCCAGGCTTCGGTGCTGGCGGAAAAGGCCCAACTGGAGCACGCCCAAACCGAATTTGACCGCTACTCCAGATTGGTGAAGCAGGATGCCGCGGCGCAAACGGACGTGGATCGCTGGCATTACGAACGGGACTCCCGCAAGGCCGGACTCCTGGCCGCGGAGGCCCAAGTGGTCCTGGCCAAACTCAATCTGAGCTACACCAAAGTCATCGCCCCCTTTGACGGCCGCATGGGACGCCACCTCCAGGATCCGGGCGCCCTGGTGGGCGCGGGGGAACACACCCTGCTGGCCGAGATCAACCAGATCGATCCCATCTATGTTTATTTCAATATCAATGAGGCGGACTTACTCCGGGTCCGGGGCAAACAACCCAAGGCTGAGGAAGCCAAATATCACCGGAACAATAGTACTAAGCATCCGGTGGCTGTGGGTCTCGCTGATGAACCCGGATTTCCCCACCACGGCTATCTTGATTTCGCCGCCATCTCTTTAAATCCCACCACCGGCACCTTAATGCTGCGGGGAATTTTGAAAAATCCCGAAACCGTGATTCTGCCGGGCATGTTTGTCCGGGTGCGTTGTCCCCTGGATGAGAAAAAGGACGCCTTGTTGGTGCCGGATATGGCCGTCGCCTATGACCAGATGGGGCCTTTCCTCCGCATCATCAACGACAAGAACGTCGTGGAGCGCCGCCAGGTGAAACTGGGTGTCATAGAGGATAAATACCGGGTGGTCTCCGAAGGTTTGCAGGGCGACGAATGGGTGGTGGTCGGCGGCCTGCTGCGGGCCATCCCGGGAAAGCCGGTGACCCCGGAAAAAGAGGGTGAGAAGCCCGCAGCAGCCGGCGCTACACCTGATAAGGCCCAGCCTAAGCCGAAGAAGGCCGCCCCATGATCTCCAAGTTTTTCATCGAGCGCCCCATCTTCGCCAACGTCATCGCCATTGTCACCATTATTCTCGGCCTGGTTTGCCTTTTTAAATTGCCGGTGGCCCAATATCCCGAGATCGTCCCGCCCACCATCCAGGTGACCACCATGTATCCGGGAGCCAGCGCCGAGGTCATCGCCACCACCGTGGGCATCCCCATCGAACAGGCGGTCAACGGGGTCAAAAACTCCATCTACATGTCCTCCACCAGCGGCAGTGACGGCAGTTACACCTTGACCGTGACCTTCAGTGTGGGCACCAATCTCGATACCTCCCTGGCCCTGGTGCAAAATTTTGTTAACGGCGCCTTGTCCCAACTGCCGGAAACCGTGCAGGCCCAAGGGATCAACGTCCGGCAGGTCTCCACCAATATCCTGCAGGTGGTCAGCCTCTATACCGAGGACGACCGCTACGACGAGACCTTTCTGGCCAATTACGCCATTATCAACCTGCAATATCCCCTGGGCCGGCTCACCGGGGTGGGCCAGATCAAGGTAGTGGGCGCGGGCGCTTACAGCATGCGGATGTGGCTGGATCCCAACAAGCTCCAATATTACCGGCTCACCACCATGGACGTGGTTAGCGCCATCCAGCAACAAAACGTCCAGGTGGTGGCGGGCCGGCTCGGGGGGCCGCCGGTGCCGTCCAGCCAGGACTTTCAGTTCACCATCAACGCCCTGGGAAGGCTCGAGAACATCAGCCAGTTCGAAGACATCATCGTCAAGATGGTGCGGGGTGGGGCCGAGGCCGCCCAGATCGTCCGGGTTAAGGACCTGGCGAAGGTGGAACTCAGCCAGCAGGTGTTCACCAATTTTTCGGGCCTAAGCGGGCGTCATGCCGCCCATATCCTGGTGTACTCCGAACCTGGGGCCAACGCCATCAACGTCGGCCAGGAAGTCCGGAAGGCCGCGGCCGAAATGAGCAAGGAGTTCCCGGTTGGCCTGAAATACGCCATTTATTACGACACCACGGAGTTCATCAGCCAGGCCATCGACGCGGTGTACCATACCCTGTATGAAGCAGGCGTCCTGGTGCTCATCGTCATCATGGTCTTCCTCCAGAACTGGCGGGCGACGCTAGTGCCCGCGACCACCGTGCCGGTGACCATCATCGGCGCGTTCGCCGCCATGGCGCTTTTGGGTTTCACGGTCAACCTGATGACCCTGTTCGCCTTGATTTTGGCCATCGGCATCGTGGTGGACGACGCCATCGTCATTGTGGAAAACGCCTCCCACTATATCGAAGAGGGGCTCTCCCCCCATGATGCCGCGGTCAAGGCCATGAACGAAATGACCGGGCCGGTCATCGGCATCACCCTGGTGCTCACCGCGGTCTTTCTGCCCGCGGCCTTCATGCCCGGGATCACCGGCCAGCTCTTCCGCCAGTTCGCCCTGGTGATCGCCTCCACCGCGGTCATCAGCGCTCTGAACGCCCTCACCCTCAAGCCGGCCCAATGCGCCCTCTATCTCAAGCCCCGGGACCCGAACAGGAAGCCCAATGCCTTCTACCGGGGCTTCAACCGGGTCTATGTGGTGGTGGAACAGGCTTATGTGGAAGTGGTGCGCTGGATGGTGGCCCGGCCCGGACTCATGGCGGTGGTGTTTTTCCTCATCGTCGGCCTGGGCGGCTGGCTCTTTGTGATGCACCCCACCGGCTTTCTGCCCGAAGAGGATCAGGGATATGCCATTGTGGTGGGGATGCTGCCCGAAGGCGCTTCCCAACCCCGGGTGGAGGAGGCCTCCAAAAAAGTCGACGCCATTGTCAAAAAGACCCCGGGTATCTCCTCCTGGGTGACTATCGGAGGGCTGTCCCTGTTGGACGCGGCCAATGTCTCCAATATGTTCAGCACCTTTGTCATCTACGAGGACTTTAAAAAGCGGGGCGCGGCCTTGAGCCAGGAGCACATTATCGAAGCTTTGAACAAGGAGCTCCATGGCCTGGAAGAAGCTGAGTTCGCGGTGCTGGTGCCCCCGCCCATCAGCGGCCTGGGACAGTCCGGCGGCTTTCAGATGATGGTGGAGGACCGGAGAAGCGTGGGGCTGGCCGAACTGGGGGCCAGCGCCATGGAACTCATCGCCGCGGCCCGGGCCCAATCCGGGTTGTACGGGGTGACCACCACCTTTAATGCCCGCAGCCCCCAGCTTTACCTGGATATCGACCGGACCAAGGCGGTGAGCCTGGATATTCCTCTGAACAACGTCTTTAATACCCTCCAGGCTTACCTGGGCTCCACTTACGTGAACCTCTTCAACAAGTTCAACCAGTCGTACCAGGTCTATGTTCAGGCGGCCGCGCCCTACCGCCTGAGCCAGGAGGACATCAAGTCCCTTTACGTCCGCAACAATAAAGGGGAAATGGTGCCCCTGGGCACTCTTTTGTCCGTGGAGCGGATGCTGGGCTCCGAACTGGTCACCCGGTACAACCTCTATCCCGCGGTGCCCGTGTTCGGAGGCGCCAACATTTTAGAAGGCTTCAGCTCCGGCCAGGCCCTGGACCTGATGGAGCAGGCCGCCAAACACATCCTGCCCGCGGGCGTTTCCTTCGACTGGACGGCCACCGCGTATCAGGAAAAGCAGGTGGGCAACCAGGCCTATTTTATCTATGCCCTGGCTATCATCCTGGTTTTTCTGGTGCTGGCCGCCCAGTATGAAAGCTGGACCAACCCGGCCGCAGTCATTCTGGTGGTGCCCATCGCCCTGGTGGGGGTGATTTTGGCCCTCATCGCCCGGGGCTTTGAAAACAGCCTTTACACCCAGGTGGGCCTGGTGCTAATGATCGCGCTGGCCAGCAAAAACGCCATCCTGGTGGTGGAATTCGCCCGGGAACTGCACGCCGAAGGCATGTCCATCGCCGACGCCGCGGTGGAGGCCACCCGCCGGCGTTTCCGCCCCATTGTCATGACTTCTTTCGCCTTCATCCTGGGGGTGGTGCCCTTGATGAAGGCCGGGGGAGCCGGGGCCGCCAGCCAGCAGGCCATCGGCACCGTGGTCTTCGGGGGCATGCTCTCCTCCACCATCCTGGCCATCCCCTTCGTGCCAGTATTCTACGTGCTCACCCAACGGCTGAGCGAATGGCGCCGGCCGCCGGCCGCGGCGGGGACGGCCCAGGCGGGGCAGGCGACCCGGAAGCCTGAAAAATAACCCGGATTTGTTGCCGGATGATGGCAAAATTCACGGCCTAATGCTGCCAGATTTTTCTAGCGAGCTTCCAGGACAAGTTTGTGTTATCTTTTTTCTATAAGCTAAAAGTGCCAAGTAAACCCAAGCTGACGGATAAGTTTGGGGATCCGCCATGACTGAAGGCTCGGTTCGAGAGAAGCTCTTATCTTCAGAGATCAGAACCTTGCACTGCCCCTTGGGCGAAGCCGGGTCGTCCCCGTATGCGCCCCTCAGTGTGTCGGCGTTGATCCCGGGGGAGCGGGTCACCTTCAACATCTATCTGAAGGTGGCCCAAACGGAAACCCACGACTTTTCCTACCCCCGTTTCCTCAAAGAGGAAGAGGTCTGGGAACGGCAATGGCTTGATCTGCTGGCCCAGAAAGGTATTAACCGCCTCTATTTTCTCAAGGAGGATTTGGTAAACGTTATCAGCTATCTCAATAATCATCTGCAGTTGTTGAGCCATCAAAGCCAGAAGGTAACCCGGAAACTGCTGGTGGTTTTCTCGGAACACCTGAATCTCAGTATCCGCCTGGCCTTCCAATCATCCGGCCTGGGGCCGGCCGCCCAAATGGCCCACCATCAGGTGGAAAACCTGATCGAAAAGCTCCAGCATGATCCGCCGGCCGTTAAATTGGTGTGGCGGATTCTTTATCACGACTACAATCTCTTCAATCATTCCATCAACCTCTGTCTGTTGGGAACGGCCTTTATGGTCTTCCTGAAGAAACCCGCCAAAGAGAGCCTGGACCTGGGTTTGGCCGGACTCTTCCACGACATCGGCATGACCAGCGTCCCCCAGGAACTGATCTTGAAAGAAGGTCCGTTGACCCCGGAAGAAAGAGTGCAGGTGAATGATCACCCGACGGTGGGCTACCGTCTTTTGAGCAAAAACACTTCTCTGGCCTACCTGCCCCACGTGGTGTTGCGCCTTTGCCTGGAGCACCACGAAAACGCCGACGGCTCCGGTTATCCCCAAGGTCTGCCCCTGAGCCGGCAGCACCATTTGACCCGCATCATTCGTCTCCTGGACAGCTACGACAGCCTCACCATCAACCGGCCTTACCGGGTGGCTTACAAGCCTTTCGAGGCCATCAAGATCCTCCAGGAGACCAATGGCCCCCGGGGATCGATTTATGACTTGCAAACTTTAAAGAAGTTTATTCTGTTTCATGCCCCTGATTGAGGCTTCTCCGGAGAATTTCCCGGTTCCCAGCCAAATAGTTGTAGCTTTCAAAGCCTGTTCGCTCTTAATTTTCTCTGAATTTTCTCTGCGTCCTCTGCGTCTCTGCGGTGAATTCTTATTCTTTTTTTGTTTAACCGCAGTTATTCATGGGCCTGCGACGCACCCGTAAACCATGAAAACTTGCTCACCCCGGCCCTCTCCCCCCGCCGTTTAGCGGCAGGGTAGTAAGGATATTATCCGGGCGGGGGGAGAGGGGGTAAGTCCGGGGCACGCACTTTTTTTCTGGCCACTGGCCACTTATTTGGACTGGTCTTCCTTGTATCCCAGGACAGCCAGGGACACCAGCCGGGCCAGGGTGATGACCAGGTAGAGCTGCCCCAGCAGGGCCTCGAAAATGGCCAGGGTGCGGGTCAAGGGATGGGTGGGGATGATGTCGCCGTAGCCGGTGGTGGTCAGGGTGACGAAACTGAAATACGTCAGCTCCCGCTGGAGCGCAGCCGAAGTCGCGGGGGCCAAGCCTTCCGGAAAATGGAAGGCATGGGGTATGGTTAGGGCCATAATATGATAGCTAAGACTCCAGGCTCCCCCCAGGAGCAGGTAGACGACAATGGCCCCGCGAATCCGGTGGGACGTCACCGGTCCGGCTTGGAAGACCTGGGGGATCACCACGGACAGCAGGAAGCCCAGAAAGACCAGGTTTAGAGCGGTATTCAAAAGCGCCAGGGCTTTCATGGGGTGGAAATATTCCCACCAATTGAGGGAGAGGATGGCCACCGCCAGGAATAGGGAGCAAAACCGCACCCAACGCTGCCGGAAGGTGGAAAAGACCCCGGCCACAATGATCAGGGCGAACAGAAGGTGCGCCAGGAAGATGCCCAGGGGAAAATCGCCCAGGGCGCAGACCACGAAGATATATCCCAGGATGAACAGCAGCAGGCCCGTCATCCCGCTTTCGGCGGCCCAGGGATTCTTAGGATGGAGTTCGGCCAGTTTCATATGGAGCGTCTAGGACATCTTATCAGAAATGTCTAGTTGATCCTTATTTTCTTTTCGCTTTCTCTGCGTCCTCTGCGTCTCTGCGGTAAAAAAGGAGAATGCACCGGGGAGCCGCAGAGCGCGCAGAGAAAAGACCTTTACCAAAGGCTCATCAGGTGGCAATTCTGGTTAGGTAGTTTTATTATTAAAAATAAATTTGTTATCTGAAGAAACCTGGAAACCGATTATGGCCTTCACCGTGTTGGATGTGTTAAAGACCCTGCCCCGCACCAACTGCTGCGATTGCGGGCAGCCTACCTGTCTTGCTTTTGCCGCCCGGGTCATTAAGGAAGGAGAAGAGCTGGCCAAGTGCCCCCATCTGCCGCCGGCCGCGCTGGAACTGGCCGGAGCCGTTAAAAGCCAGCAGGAAAAGGGGGAGGGACGCCGCCGGGAATCCCTGGCCATTTCCCTGGAGGCCATGGAGGCCAATATCGCGCCCCTCAATTTCCGGGACCTGGCCCGGCCGTTGGGGGCAATTTTCGGGGAAGAAAACGGCCGGACTTATCTCAGCTTCCCGTACTTCGGCGACACCCTCCTGGTCTTTAAAGACGAGGTGCGCTATCCTCCCGGCGCGGTCTGCAATCCCTGGGACGCCATTTTGCTTTACAACTATCTCGCCTCCGGGGGACAGGCCACGCCCACCGGGACCTGGATCACCTATCAGAGCCTGCCCAACTCCGTGTCCAAGGCCAAGACCCTGGCCCGCCTGGAGAAGGGATTGGCCCAGCATTTTGCCGGAAAAGTTAGCGAACTGCGGCGCCGGGCCGCGGTGTGGAGGGCAGCGCCGGCCCAGGTTTCGGAAAATGCGGATTTCCAGGGGACCTTCCAGCCCCTGCCCCGGGTGCCGGTGCTCCTGCTCTTTTGGGATGCGGAACCGGCAGAAGGCTTCCAGGCCTTAGCCCACTTTCTGTTCGACTCCACCGTGGGCGACTACCTCGACCTGGAATCCCTGCTCTTTTTGGTGGAGCAATTGATAGACCGGCTGACGGCCGAGTGAGGGCAATATCGTTTTTCGTTTTGGGTTTTTCGTTTTTCGCTAAAAAATAAAGATTATCGATATGTTACATTGCATGTCGCCCGTATTTGAAAGGGAAATCAGCTTTTCCCTCCCAGCAGCCAGGCCACCCAGGTGAAGCTCAGGTCTTTGGGAAGTTCAGGGTGATGGAAGGGTTTGATTAATCTTTGGGCCAGAGACCGGCCCAACTTCCGGTAGGTGGTGAGCAGCGGCTCCTCCTGGTTTTCCCGGAATCCCGAAAGCAGCAGGCGGCCCGCCGGCCCGGCCAGGCGGTCCAGCTCCGGGGCCTGGTCCAGCTGCACCTCCCAGGGGAGATTGGCGGCCACCAGGTCGAAGGGGCCTTTAAGACATTCCGTGGAGCCTTGGGCCGTATGCACGCGGCCGGCCAGACCGTTGACCCGGGCATTCTCCAGGGTCACCCGGGCCGCGTCCAGGGAAAGATCCACCCCTACCGCCAGGGGGACCCCCAGGGCCGCAGCCGCCAGCGCCAGGACGCCGGTGCCGCAGCCCACGTCCAGCAGACGTTTCATTCTCCCGGCCGCAATGGCCTCCCGGAGCAGTTCCAGGCAGAGGCGGGTGGTGGGATGGCCCAGGGGGAAGGCGGCCCCGGTTTCCAGGAGCAACGCCCGTTCCTCTGGTCCGGGCTCATAAGGGTCTTTCCGGGAGCAGAGCACCAGGCGGGGAGAAAGGCGGTAGAGGATAGGGGACATGGGTAGCTATTTTACCATGTCCAACCCTCTCAGTGCCAGGCGGGAAAGGCGGCGCGCAGGCCCTGGATGACGAATTCCACCGCCAGGGCGGCTAAAATCAGGCCCATGATGCGCGTCATCAGCCGGATGCCGCTCTCCTTCAAGAAAACCAAAAGCTGTTCGGCAAACCTGAAGACCAGATAAGTCACGAGCATGACGAGGGTCAAGGCCGCCAGGATGAGTCCGTCTTCCAGCGGGCTCCGGGACCGGCTGGTGAGCACCAGGATCGTGGAGATAGCCCCGGGCCCGGCCAACAGCGGCATGGCCAGGGGCACCAACGCGGTATCCCGGTAGTCCGCGGCCACCAGGCTGGAGGAGGTATCCAGGCGGTTGAAATGGCCCCGGCCCTCCAGCATATCGAAGGCGATGCGAAAGAGGATGAGGCCCCCGGTGATCTGAAAAGCCGGCAGACTGATGCCGAAAAAATTGAGGATCAACCTGCCGATGACAATGAATGGGGCCAGAATCAGGAAGCCGTAAAGACAGGAGCGCCGGGCCAGGGCGCCCCTGGAAGGCGCCGTGGCGGACGACAGCGCCAGATAGGGAAAAACATTACCCGACGGATCGATGATCACGAATAATGAGATCAGCGCGGTGATAAAAAAGGAGACGGAGCTGCTGAAGAAATCAGTAATCATAATCCCAAATTAAGGATAAAATAAGGATCGGTCAAGCGCTTCTTCGGACCGGAAAAATAAACCATATTTATCTTATCTATACTATTTTGCTATATTATCCCTTGACATGACCCAAGATTGTTTATTACATTATAGATAACCATCGGTGAGGGTTTCCTTGCCAGGGGTAAGGGAAATCGGGCCTTGGCGGCTCGCATTTCCCTGACTTTTTCTTAAAATATTTAAGGATGCCGACATGCACGCGGAAATGCTGGTTTTGCAGTTCTCCCGGGAAGTGGTGGACCAACCCATTATTTACCGGCTGGTCAAGGATTTTTCCCTGGAGTTTAATCTCCTCAAGGCCGCCATCAACCCCAGGCAAGAAGGGTTGATCGTCATGGAGCTCCGGGGGCATCCCAAGGACTTCCGCCGGGGCCTTAAATACCTGCGTGAATCCGGAGTAAAAGTTAAAAAGGTGGCCGGAGAGGTGCGCCGCAACGAAGACCTCTGTTATCAATGCGGCACCTGCACCGCGGTCTGCCCCTCCGGGGCTTTGCACATCGAACGGCCCGAGATGGCCGTGGTCTTTGACGCCGCCAGATGCAGCGCCTGCGAGCTCTGCTGTCCGGTCTGCCCGGCCCGGGCCATGGAGGTCAGGCTCAACCGCAGTGCGCTGTGAAGACGGCTTTCGGTTTTCGGTTAAAAAGAATAAAGACTTCTTGAGTTTCAAAATAATCGCGATCTGTGCGCGCCCAGGCATCAGGAGGAGAAGATAGTGGCCAACTACCAGGTAAACAAAACCTACCAGGAAATTAACGAGAAAATCAAAAAAGGCCAGGCAGTAGTAGTTACCGCCGAGGAGATCATCGACATCGTGCGCCGCAAAGGAGAAGCGGAGGCGGCCCGCACCGTGGACGTGGTCACCACCGGCACCTTTTCTCCCATGTGCTCTTCGGGTGCGATCATCAACTTCGGCCACACCAAGCCCCCCATCAAGGCCTCCAGGGTATGGCTCAACAATGTCCCGGCCTACGCCGGCCTGGCCGCGGTGGACGTCTATATCGGCGCCACCGAGCCCACCGAGGACGATCCTTTGAACAAGGTGTACCCCGGCGAGTTCAAGTACGGCGGCGGCCATGTGATCCAGGACCTGGTGGCCGGCAAGGCGGTCCACCTGGTGGCCGAGGCCTACGGCACCGATTGCTATCCCAACAAACGGGTGGAGAAGGACATCACCCTCAAGGGGGTGGTCAACGCCGTGCTCTTCAACCCCAGGAACTGCTATCAGAATTACAACTGCGCGGTCAACCTCTCCAACCGCACCATTTATACCTACATGGGGCCTTTGCGGCCCCGAGCCGGGAACGCCAATTTTTGCACCTCCGGCCAACTCAGCCCCTTGTTCAACGATCCCTACTACCGCACCATCGGCATCGGCACCCGCATCTTCCTGGGAGGGGCGGTGGGTTACGTCTGCTTCCCCGGCACTCAGCACAACCCGGGCAAACCCCGGGCGGAAAACGGCGTTCCCCTGGGTCCCGCGGGCACTTTGATGGTCCTGGGAGACTTGAAAAAGATGAGCCCCCGCTACCTGGTGGGGGTGAGCCTCCTGGGCTACGGCTGCTCCCTGACCGTGGGCATGGGCATTCCCATCCCCATGCTTAACGAAGACATCGCCCACTACTGCGCGGTATCCGACGACCAGCTCCTGGCCCCCATCGTCGATTACGGCCACGACTATCCCGCAGCCACCGGCCGCATCCTGGGCCAGGTCAGCTACGCCCAGTTGAAAACCGGGAAAATGAACCTGGACGGCCAGGAAATCCCCACCGTGCCGCTTTCCAGCCTGGTCCGGGCCCGGGAAGTGGCCCAACTCCTCAAGGAGTGGATCGAAAAAGGCCAGTTCCTGCTGGGAGAGCCGGTGGACATGCTGCCGGGCAGCGAGGAGGTCCACTGCGTCCGCACCGCCAGCCGGGACAGTTAGGGGCAGGGGTTAGGGGCCAGGGAACAGTAATAAGTGATAAGTAATAAGTGATAAGTGATCGGTACTGGCAACTTATTACTTATTACTATTCTTTATTCATCATAGGGAGTTAAACAATCTCCAACTTAACCACCTACCTCCAGGGCCGTCCCCCGGCCCTGCTGCTCTTCTCCGGGGGGCTTGATTCCAGCCTGCTGCTGGCGGTCGCGGCCCCGGTCCTGGGGCCAGGCCTGACCGCCCTCACCTTCACCGGCCCCCATACCGTGCCCGGGGAACTGGCCGCAGCCGTGGCCCTGGCCCGGCGCCTCCGGGTCCAGCATCTGGTGCGGGAGACGGACCCCCTGAGGCTTCCCGAATTCCGGCAAAATACCCGCCTGCGCTGCTACGCCTGCAAAAAGGCCATCATCGAGCAGGCCCAAGAGATAGGCGCAGGTTTGGGGATGGAGGAAATCTGGGACGGCACCAATCTGGACGACCTGGACGACTTCCGGCCCGGATTACGGGCCGCCATGGAATTAGGGGTTAAGAGTCCGCTGCTGGAGGCCGGCCTGGGAAAAGCGGCCATCCGGGCAATGAGCCGCAAGCTGGGCCTGGCCTGGGACCGCCCGGCCCAGAGCTGCCTCGCCACCCGCTTTCCCTATGATTCGCAATTAACCGAAACAGCCTTGGCCCGGGTGGGGCAGGCCGAGTCCTGGCTGCGCCGCCGGGGATTTTCTTACGTGCGCCTGAGAATTAGCGGGGACCGGGCGCGCCTGGAATTGACGCACCAGGAATGGCCCGCGTTTCTTAATCCGCAAGTGCGCCGTCCCTTCACCGCGCTGGCGGCCCGGCTGGGCTGGGGGCTGGAGTTGGACGGCTGCGGGTGAATGAGTAACTGGCGAAAGTCCTTCGGCCCACCTGTAAATTGAAAAAATCTGTAGGCTAAGGAGTCGGTGGGCAATACCCACCCTACAATAACCTGGTTTTTTCTGAAGCAATTTGACTGCGAAGAAATTCCCCTCGATTTTTGAAATCTTGCGTCTTGCTTTGCGGCTTTGCGTCTTTGCGTGAGGCCAATTTTTAATTAATAACGGAAAACCTCGCATGCTCAAAGTCCTATTCCTCTGCACCGAAAACGCCTGCCGCAGCCAGATGGCGGAGGGATTGGTCAACCACTATCTGGCCGGAAAGGTCAGGGCCTATTCCGCAGGGGTGAAGCCCACCAGGGTCAACCCCCGGGCCATCCGGGTGATGGCCGAACTGGGGATCGACATCAGCCGGCAGTGGTCCAAGTCCGTGGACGACTTTAAAGACCTGCAATTCGACCTGGTGATCACCGTCTGCGACCAGACCCAGGAGCAATGCCCCATCTTTCCCGGCCCCACGGAAAAAATCCACACCGGCTTCCCCGACCCGGGCAAAGCCAAAGGCCCCGAGAAAAAGGTCCTCACCGTCTTCCGCCAGGTCCGGGACAGCATGAGGGAGCAGTTACTGCCGCTGCTGGAGCAAAGAATTCCCTAGGCCAGGCTCGACACCTTCTTATCCAATATTCAATCCCCGGATTTTCCCTGATAATAATTGGTTGCCAAGTCTCTCACTTAGTGATATATTTTAACCAATAAGGGTCTTCAAGAACAAATGGTTTGCTCGTTGGGCGCGAACAGAAAGCATTTTGGATTCCGTCTTGTTGCAAGTTGCATCGAAGGTTGTCGCCGGACGGGTGGATGCTGATCTTGGAGGCGGTTTGTTTAAAAAACGGCTGGCCCGGGAAGGAAGCGGGAAGCGTGGTGGCTATCGAGCAATTATAGGATACAAAAAGCCAAATACAGAGCGGATTGTTTTTCTCTATGGTTTCGCTAAAAAAAGTCCGTGCCAATATTTCAGATAAGGAAAAGGAAGCCTTATGCTTAGTCGCCGAGGCCTTTGTTTCGACGACGGATGCGCAAGTGGGTTTGCTTTTGCAGGAAGGTTCCTTAGTGGAGGTACAGCAATATGAGTGAGATTTTGGATATTGCCCATGACATGGCCCGGGACCTGTTCAAGGCCCGGGCCATGGATGAAATTACCATGCGCAAGGTTAAAGCCCTTTGCCTGCCTACCAAACGTGCGTTTCGGCCCGAGGATATCCGGCGCATCCGCCTGGCGAACCATGTCAGCCAGGCCGCGTTTGCGGCGATCCTTGGCATCGGCAAGACCACGGTGCAACAGTGGGAACAAGGGCAGAAAAAACCGAGCGGGCCGGCGCAGCGGCTCCTTGATCTGATAGATCGCAAAGGATTGGAGGCGCTCGGCTAAGTCGATCTTCCTAAAATCCTTGCAGTAAATATTTTTTGGGTATTAAATATAGAAATGGGGATGACGCCCTTTGCTTCATCCCCTTTCCCACGTTTTCTTACGTGCAAATTTTACGAGGAGTTATGGCTATGACCGATTGTCCTTCCGGCGCCGATCCCAAAAGCTGCGGCGTTGACCCCAAGTCCTGCCCGGGGTGCAGTCCGGGGCAGCAGCAACCTGCGGCATCCAGCGACAAGGAGCTTAACCGCACCCTGAAGCAGATCCGCCACAAGATCCTGGTGATGAGCGGCAAAGGGGGCGTGGGCAAAAGCAGCGTGGCCGTGACCCTGGCCCTGGCCCTGGCCCGCCGGGGCTACCGGGTGGGCCTCATGGACGTGGACCTCCACGGCCCTAACGTCCTTAGGATGCTGGGCCTGAAAGACCCGCTGGATTTGATGCACGCCCAGTTTCCACTGCCCCCGGACCTCTTCGACAATCTCCGGGTCATCTCCATCGAGGTCCTGATGAAAAACCGGGAAATGGCGGTGATCTGGCGGGGACCCCTGAAACACCAGCTCATCCGCCAATTCTTAACCGAGGTGGTGTGGGGGCCTCTAGATTACCTGGTGATCGACGCCCCTCCCGGCACCGGCGACGAGCCCATGAGCGTGGCCCATACCATCCCCGAGGCCCACGCCTTGATCGTCACCACCCCGCAGGAAATCTCCCTGGCGGACGTGCGCAAATCCATCAATTTCTGCCAGAAGATCAATATGGACATGCTGGGGCTGGTGGAAAACATGAGCGGCTACCGCTGCCCCCATTGCGGGGAGGCGGTGCCTTTGTTCAAAAGCGGCGGCGCCGCAAAGACCGCGCAGAAAGCCAAGGTCCCCTTCCTGGGCGCGCTGCCCTTCGACCCCAAGGTGGTGGAGGCCGCGGACCAGGGGGAACTCATCCAACTGCCGGAGGCCGAAAGCCCCTTCTTCCAGGCCTTGCACCCCATCGTCGATTACCTGACGGAGGTCCTCTCCCCCACCGCTTCCCGGCGGGAGCCGGGGGTGTGGAAGTTCGCCCTGCCCCTGGAGGACGGCAAGCTGGCCGCCAAGTTCAGCAAGGCCAAAAACTTTGCCTTGCTGACCGTCAAAGACGGGGCCATCGTCGATCAGGAAACCATTCCCACCCCGGCCCATGAGCCCGGCGGCATCCTCGAGATCCTGGAGGACCTGGGGGTGACCCACGTCATCGCCGCGGGCCTGGGGGAGAAAGCCCAGGGCCTGATCCAGCATAAAGGCATCGAGGTCTTTCCGGGCCTCCCCCACAGCAACCCGGAAGAGCTGGTGCAAAACTTCCTGAAAGACCACCCTGCGCCGCCGCGGCAGTGCGCGGCGCCTTGAAGCCAGGTGACTTGGAAGAGTGGCCAGTGGTTTTTCACTGATTGCAGTTGCAGGCCATGACGCTCATGAAGATATGCGCGGCGATGCGCTCCGTAATATAAGCAGTGGCCTTGATGAGCTTGCGTTGGCGGGTCTTCTTGGTTTGTTGGGCGATGTCTTCCCGGTGAGACACCACGAAGCGGCGGCCCGTAAGCGTCACCTCAAAAAAACCCTGGCGCTCCGCTAGAGGCGTCTGCATTTCTTGCCATTGCTTCCCGGGGCAGGATAATCAACCCCCGGTGCGCCTGCCATTCCGGATCAGCGGCAATCTCATCGGCGGCCCTGCCGCTGTCCCGCAGAATGCCCACTTTGGCCCCAAGGGCCAGGGGAAGCACGAGCGGTAAAACTGCACGGCTTCAATGAGGCTGGTGAACGACTCGTCGGTGTCCTCCAGTTTGGCCATGATCCTGGCGGCTTCCCGTTTCAGGTGGGCAGGCGGGTTAAACTCGACTTTGTAGAGATGGTCATGCACCAGGGTGGCCCAGGCGTGTTGCAGGAGGGTGCGCACCTGCACCTCGGCCTTATATTTCGGCCCGGGATCAAGGCCCGCCTTGCCGGCCTCCGCTTCGGAACGGCGCTCCAGAAGCGCCGGCGGCGCCTTTACGCCGTGGTAGTCGCCTCCTTCTTTTAAGGAGTAATCTTGACTCTTGTAATTCCTGCAGGATGCGATGTTCCCAATCTTCCGCGATGTGGATTTCCTTCGGAGCGAAGAAGACCCTGAGCGGCCGTCCGGTAAGCGCAATAAAATCTGACTTTATGCGCTCTAAAAGGCTGTCAACGTGGCCATGTTCATCATCATGGTTGGCATAAGAAAATGAATAGGTCGCTGGACATTGGCTGGGTATCCTCACGCTGGAGAGTCTTAATAGTTTATACCGTTTTCACTTTCAAATACAACAAATGATATAGTTAATATATTGAAATAACAGATTATTTTAACTATAAACCAAAAACGAAAAACGGTATTAAGCCTTGCTGGTTCTCCGACTCTCAAAATAACGCCGGACGGCCCCATCGTTGCCAAAAACGATGTGGTATTCTCCCACTTCTTCGGGGCCGACCCAGGCGGAGGCCGAGGATTCGGCATTTAAGCGGAATTCGCCGCTGGCCCGGCATAGGAAGTAGAGATTGAGGCAATGCATGCCTCCGGGACTTTGAGGCAGGCTGTCCTGGAAGAAGAAAAACGCGGCGGCGATCAAGGTGAGGGACGTCTCCTCCAGGATTTCCCCGGCCAGGGCCTCCTTCACGGTTTGGCCGTAATCGACCTTGCCTCCGGGGAGGCACCAGCCCCCGGCTGCGTATTCGGTGGCGGCCCACCGTAGCAGCAATATCCGGCCCCGGGCATCGGCGATCAAGGCCCGGACCACGGGTATGGGATAAATTTGGGAGGGATTAGAGTTCATCGCCCCATTAATGCATCCCCGGAAGCAAGGTGTCAAAGAAATTTGCCCTGTTGAGAGGTCAACCTCGCCTCATTCGGCGGCAGCCAGGCTGTGCCCCCGGCGTCCTCAATTAACCGCCGTGGGACCGGCGGATTACATATAAGGGCTCAATGCCGCTCTTTTTGGGCAGGGGGACCTGGCCCGGCGGCGTGATGGGTTCGATCCGGGCGGCCTTGTTGACGTGGGAGCCGGTATAATTGACGCCCCCGAGAAAAGGGTCCCGGGCCTGGGAACCGAACATAATGATCTGATGCCGCGGCAACCTTTTATGAAGAAGAGCTTTAAATCTGTCCAGGATTTGCTTTTCAACAGCCTGCATCGGCATGGATTTCCTCTTGGCTTTCTTTCACAATCTCTTAAAAACCAGAATCCATAGCAGAATCAAGAGGAAAAACGCCAGGGAGAGGCCTTCGGCCACCACCACGAAAAAGACGGTGCGCCGGCCGGAAGGGCTCATCTTGAGCCAGTAGCGGTCCAGGAACCACTTCCAAACCCGGCTGAAGAGGCTGGTGCGGTGGGAAACCAGGATATAATTGGCCGCGCTCTTCAACCACAGGGTCAGTTCCATCTGTTCTTTGGCGGACAGCGGCGGCTCGCTCTCTTCCCGGTATTTGAGGAGGGAAACAATGCTGGTGGGAAGCACTTCTATGGTCATTTCCCGGGGGGCCTCCCCCTCCAGCCGCAGGGTCAGGGAGCGCCCCGGCGCCACCCGGGAAATCAGGGCTTGGTATAAAACTTTCTGTTCCGTCCGGTCATACTCCACCTCCAGGGCGAAGGCGCTCCCTTCCCGGAGCGCGGGTTCTCCCCGGATGGCGAGGACCTGCCACTGGGGATTGAGGCGGAGCCAGGTCTCCAGATCGGCAAAAAAGCCGAAAATCAGGTCTGGGGGCAGATCCAGCTCGATGGCGTGCTGAAATCTCACCGGGATTACCTGACGAACAGCAAGGGAATGGGGGCCTGGGAAAAGATTTTTTGGGGCAGGTTGACGGATTCCCAGCGTTCCCGCCAGGTTTTCAGCAATCGGGAGCCCATAATGAGCAGGTCGTAGCCGCCCTCGGCGACTTCCGCCAGGATTTCCTCCTCGGGGGGACCACAGCGGATTTTGGCCTCAAACTTCACGCCCCCGGCCCGGCACTTCTCCCCCAGGGCCTCCAGGGCTTTTCCCCCCTGCTCCCGCAGGGCCCGTTCGATATGGTTCCGGCAGGCCTCCCGGCCGACGGCGTAAATCTCATGGGTAAATTTCTGCAGAAACGGGTCGACGACGAACAAGCCCACCAGTTGGGCTTGAAACTTTTTGGCCAGACTCAGCGCCAAGTCTTCGGCTTTCCGGGTGTGTTCCTCGCCGTCAGTGCACAAGAGAATGGTCTGCACCGGGGTCCTCCAAAAAAATTGGGCATACCCCCTGTGGGAAGTATGCCCCCTTACCCGCCGGTGAGCAAGTCTTTTATTTGACCGTAAACGCCTCGGCGCCGATGAGGATCACCGCCACGGCGGCCAGGACCGCCTTCAAGGTGGCGGCGATGAAACCGATGGCAAAGGCCTTGCCGCCGGCCTTGCGCAGGTCGCCGAAGGCGATGTTCAGCCCCACCCCGGCAAAGCCGATGGCGAAGAAGATCTTCAGCAGGTCTTTGCCCAGGATGTCACGCTGGGTCTGGGTGAAGAGACCCAATTCGTTCAGAGTCACCATCACGAAGAAGCCCAGGATGAAGATCGGGAACTTCTCCCGGATCACCTGCAGCACGTTGAGTTTCTGGGTGTTGTCGGCATTGGCCGCGGCCGGCTTGATGACGTAGTAGTAAATGGCCCAGAGGACGATGAGGGGGATGAAGCCCACCCGGACGATGTTGATGATGTTGGCGGTGAGCAGGGACTGATGGCCGTACCAGGTGGCCGCAGCCACCAACTGGGCGGTGTTCAGGATGGCGGTGCCCACCCAGGCCCCGAAGACCGGCTGGCTCATTCCCAGCAGTTGGCCGATATAAGGAAAGGTGAAGAGGCAGAGGGTGCCGAACAAGAGGATGGTGCCGATGGCGTAGAAGAAGTCCCGGGGCTTGGCGTTGACCACCGGGGCCACCGCCACGGCCGCGGACACGCCGCAGACGCCGGCGCCGGCGGCCATGACCCCGGCCAGGCCGTCATCCACCTTGCCCTTCCGGCCCCAGACGCAGATCATCACCGCGGTGCCCATGACAAAGGCCACCACCAAGGCCAGGCCGATGACCCCCACCCGCAAGACGTCGGACCAGAGGTAGTAGGCCCCCAGGATGACGATGCCGGGTTTAATGATGGGGCGGGCGGCTATGGTCCCGGCCTGGAAGACCGCGGGCAGGCCGATGGTGTTGCGGATGAGCATGCCGATGAGCAAGAGCACCGCCACGTAGGTCATCTGAATCTGGACCATGAAGGAGGCGAATTTCAGTTTGAAGGGCATATTGCCGCTGGCGGCCACCGTCTCGTAAGTGCCTTTGTCCAGGATCTGAGGCTTTTTGGGCTTCTGCTTCTCCAGCCCCTGGTCAAAGCGTCCCAGCGCCGCCTTATACTTGTCTTCCTTGGCATTCTTATAATCCGTAAAGCTCGCCGCGGGTTTGCCGGCCTTGACCCCCGCCAGCACCGCGGTGGCCTCTTTATAATCCTGTTCGTAACCGTGAATGGTTGCGTCCCATTGCAGGGCCGCCCAACCGAAAAATACGCACAGCAGCAACCCGGGCAGCATCCGGGGCAGATTCCTCAGGGTGTAGTCGACACCGATGCCTCCACCAGCCATATCGATAACTCCTCTTTATTCTCGCAAAAATTTTGGTTTTAAAAAAACAGTGACTTGAAAAACCGCGGTCCGACGACACCGGCCCAGACCGCAGCCACGGTAACGGCGGCCAGGATCAGCACCACAAAATCTTCCTTCCGTTCCGCGGAAAAGGTCGCGCTCGCCCGGTCTTCCCATTCTTTATGCAGGTTGCTGTTCTCAGTCATTGTTATTATCCTCTCACCTGAAGGGTGTCAGTGCCTCAGCCTGATCTTCAGGCCGGGTGTTCTCCGTTTTTCATAATAACCACCGGACAGGGGGCGTCTCCCACCAGTTTGGCGGTGACGCTGCCCCGCAGCAGCTTGACCAAGCCCTTTTTGCCGAGCGAATAGGCGATGATTTCGTCGGCCTGCTCTTTTTTGGCCACCGCCACGATGACTTCCACGGGTTCACCCCGGATAATAATGCCTTTGCCGGAGACGCCCAGAGACTCGAGTTTCTTCACGGAGGTATCGATGACAGTTTGGGCCTCTTTATCCATGATGCTGGCAAATGTCTGGCAATCCACTTCATCCAGGGCTACCGGACAGAGATCTTCCATGGCATAGACCACCAAGACCTCCCCCGATTCCCCCTTCACTGACGCGGCCGCCCTCTCCAGGGCTTTCTCAGTGCCGGGCGTGCCATCAGTAGCCACTATTATCTTTTTCATGCTGCCTCCCAATGATGAATACGGTTGTGGTTCATTAAGCGCCTATTCAAGCTCCGTGCCATAACAAATTTAATAATAATTACAATTAGTTTTAAAATATTACAAATCGTTCGGCCAGGTCAGACGCCAACCTGACTTTGCACCGCCATCAGATAACTAAGTAATATTATTAGATTAAATTGAGTAGCTGCTGGTGCTAACTTGAGTTGGCGGCAGAATGTCCGGTTGGCAGCGCGGGGTGTCTGATTTTTGCTATGATTCCGGGGAATTCGGGTTAAAATAATTAAAAATCTTTTCTCCGCGCCCCCTGCGTCTCCCCGGCGAATTTTATTTACCGCAGAGTGCGCAGAGAAAGACGGATTGCTTTAAGCGAGTTGTTACATGGCAGAAGAAGAATCCCGGCCCCACTCCTGGTCCAAAACCGGATTTCTTTCCCGGCGCCTTACCTCCCTCAGCCTGCGCGCCCGTTTCTTCCTCGGGGTGGGGGTCATCCTCCTCTGTTTCTGCTCCATCTGCGCCTATATCATCTACCGCCAGGGGAAAATGCTCATTGAGGAGGCTTCCCGGGCCAAATCACAGATCGTCATGGCCGCGGTGGAGGCCACCCAAAGCTACGTCCGCCAGGTACTCCGGCCCAGGCTCTATGAACTCATGGGCAAAGACGCCTTCGTCATGGAGGCCATGTCCACCTCCTACGTCTCCCGGGCCGTCATGGACCGCTTCGGTGAAGCCATGCCCGAATACCGCTACCGGCGGGTGAACGTCAACGCCCGCAACCCCGACTCGGAGGCCAACCCCGCGGAAGTGCGCATGCTCAAATATTTTGCCGCCAACCCCGATAAGCAGGATTGGGAGGGCATCCTGCAAATCGACGGGGAATCCCAATACATGCGGTATCGGCCGGTCTATTACAGCGCCTCCTGCATGCATTGCCACGGCAAGGTGGCCGACGCGCCCAAGGCCATGCTGGAAAAATACGGCAGCGAGCGGGGCTTCGGGCACCAGGTGGGCGACCTGGCGGGAGTGGTGGCCATCGGCATCCCCCTGGAGATCGCCCTCGGCCAGCTCAAAGGCAAGGCCTTTGCGGTGTTCATGTCCTGCCTGTTCGGGGCCATAGTGCTCATGGTCCTGATCAGTTCTTTCTTCAACCGCCTGGTGGCGGGCGACTTGCGGAAAATCCTCAACATCTTTCGGGAGGAACTGCCGGAGGAGGGGGAATTATCCGGTTCTCCGGCAGAGGCCCGGCCCCGGGACACCGGACTCGGGGAGGTGCCCCAGAGCCTGAAATGGGCCGATGAGCTCAAGCTCTTCGAAGCGGTGCAGGCCCACGATGAGATCGAAGAAATCACCATCGCGGCCCGCACCCTGGCCCGGCGCCTCCGGGAAAATCAGGCCAAGCTGTTCCAAAGCAAGGAGCTGCTGCAATCCGTCTTCGACAGCACCACCGATATGGTGGTCCTGATGGACCGGGATTTCCGCATCAAAATGGTCAACCAGGCCTTCCTGAACCGCTACCAGATGCGGGAGGAAGAGGTGACGGGCCAACTCTGCCGGGACCTGCATGCCGGGGATTTGTGTCCGCTCCCAGATTGCGGCCTGCAAAGGGTGTTGGAATCCAAAAAGCCGGTCATTCAAGAAATGGCAACTCCTGCCGGGGAGATTTTCCTGATGCACTTTTACCCGGTGCTGAACGACCGGGGCCAGATTGACAGCGTGGTGCGCTACGCCCGGGACATCACCGAGCAGCGGCGCCTGGAACAGAACATCCAGCGCACCGAGAAGCTGGCTTCCCTGGGGCAGTTGGCCGCGGGGGTGGCCCACGAGATCAACAACCCCCTGGGGGTGATACTCACCTATACCGACCTCCTGAAAAAGGAACTGGCGGGCCGGCCCGAGCCCCGGGAGGACGTGGAGACCATCGAGAAGCACACCCTGACATGCAAGCGCATCGTCGCCGATCTGCTGAAATTCGCCCGCAGCGAGAGCGCCCGGAAACAGTTGACCTCCCTCAACCGCTGTCTTGAGGAGGCGGTAAACATGATGTCCCACCAATTCAGCCACAGCCGTGTCGCCCTCCGGCTGGACCTGGACCCCGACCTGCCTTTGATCAACGTGGACCCGGACAAAATGAAGCAGGTGTTCTTGAATCTCCTCATGAACGCGGCCCAGGCCATCGGGGAGGAAGGCGAAATCCGGGCGTCCACCTCGTTTGACGAGGCTGCGGGAATAGAGCGGGTGGTCATCCGGGACAACGGCAAGGGTATCCCCGGGGATCTGCTGGAGAAGATTTTCGATCCCTTCTTCAGCACCAAAGCCGCCGGCGAAGGCACCGGCCTCGGCCTGTCGGTGAGTTACGGCATCATCCAGGAGCACCGGGGGGAAATCCAGGTCAAGAGCGAGCCCGGACAATGGACCGAGTTCACCATCACCCTGCCGGTGAGCGACGCCCCATGAGCCAGAACCCCCCGCGGCAACGCCTGCTGATCGTGGATGACGAAGTGGACATGCTCAAGGGTTTGAAACGGTCCCTGGCCTTCGATTTCCAGGAAGTGGAAATACTCACCGCGGCCAAGGTCCCGGAGGCCCTCGACATCGCCCGGAAAGAGCCGGTGGACGTGGTCCTCACCGATATCCGCATGCCCGATATGGACGGGTTGGACCTCCTTAAACACCTGCTCAAGATCGACCCCCGGCTCACCGTTATTATGATGACCGCCTACGGCAGCATCGAACAGGCGGTGGAGGCCATGAAGCGCGGGGCCTATGACTTCGTCACCAAGCCTTTCGATAAAGAGGTCCTGATCCGCACCCTGCGCAAGGCCCTGGAGCGCAACAGCCTGATCCGGGAAAATTTGACCCTGCAGCAGCGGGTGGGAGAGCGGGCGGCCCTGAAGAACCTGGTGGGTCAATCTCCGCCCATGCGCCGGCTCCTGGAGACCATCCACGCCATTGCCCGCACCGATTACACCGTGCTGATCCGGGGCGAAAGCGGCACCGGCAAGGAACTGGTGGCCCGGGCCATCCATGAACTGAGTCCCAGGCGCATCCGGTCCCTGGTGACGGTGAACTGCCCGGCTATACCGGAACATTTGCTGGAAAGCGAGTTGTTCGGCCACAGAAAAGGCGCCTTCACCGGCGCCGACACGGAGCAAAAGGGCCTGTTTGACGAAGCCGACGGCAGCAGCCTGCTTCTTGACGAAATCGGCGACATCCCCGTGTCCATCCAAATCAAGCTGCTCCGGGCGCTCCAGGAGCAGGAAATCAAGCCGTTGGGCGCCGTCCGGCCCCACCGGGTGGACGTGCGCATCATGGCCTCCACCAATCAGGACCTGGAGCAAAAAATCCGGGAACGGCGCTTCCGGGAAGAACTGTTTTACCGGTTGAACGTGGTGACCATCCGCACACCGGCCCTGGCCGACATCCGGGAAGACATCCCCTTGCTGGTGACGCATTTCACCCAGATTGCCTGCCAGGAGATGGGGGTCGGTCTGAAACGCTTTTCCCCCCAGGCCCTGGAGGCCTTGATGCAGCGGTCTTGGCCGGGAAACATCCGGGAGCTGCAGAACCTGGTGCGCCGGGTCGTGGTCTTTTGTCAGAACAGCATCATTCAACCGGGAGATTTGGACTTCGACCGGGAAACGGGCCTTGGGCATTTGCTGCCCGGCGTGGAGTTTAAGACCCCGGCAGGGGGAATCGAACCCTATAGAGTGGCCAAGGAGCGCGCGGTAAACCGCTTCATCCTCCGATATGTTTCCGATCTTTTGGAAAAAACCGGGGGCAACATCACCCGGGCCGCGGAGTTAAGCGGCCTCAGCCGGGTGGCCCTGCAAAAGATCATGCGGCGCCTGAACCGCCCTCCCCAGCCCCTTTAATTATAAACTTCGAAGAATCCGTCTATATCTTTTGCAAGTTTCAGGAATTACAGGTATAAATAGCTAATACCCCATGTCCGAATTCTTCCAGAAACAGATGCGCTCCAGCGAGGTCATCGCCTCCGTTCTCTCCAAGGAGGCGGAGAAATATGCGCCTCTACCCCTGGAATCCGTCAAGGTGGGGCAACCGGTTACCTTTGACCTTTACCTGAAGACCAAGGCCAAGGGGGAGCCCCAGGCCAAGATTGTCCGCTGCTGCGCGCCTGGAGACGTCTTTCAGAACGAATGGCGCCGGAAGTTGGATACCCTGCATATCCCGTGGCTCTACTTCTCCCTGGAGGAGGTGGACCAGGTCTTTGAATACCTGCAGGGGAATATGGATGTCTTTTTAAAGGATGAAACCCATAGCGAAGTGGAGAAAGCCCAGGCGGTCTGCGACTTAACCCAGGTCTGGATCCTGCGCTTCTTCACCAACGAAAAGAGCCGCACCGGCAAGCAGATTACCCTGGCCTTATCCCTGGTGGATGACCTGCTGGACGCCGTCAAGCACGAAGACGGCAATTCCCTGCTGCTGCTGGAGCTGAGGAAGCAAAACCTGGTCGTCTACACCCATTCCGTTAATTGTTGTCTTCTGGGTCTGGCCTTTGCCAAGTATTTGGGTTGGAGCCGGGAAAAGGCCCGGGGCTTCGGTCTGGGGGCATTGATCCACGATATCGGCTATGCCCGCCTGCCCAGGAAATTATCGGCCCAGGAAAAGGAACCTGCTGAAGACGAGATGACCAAGATGCAGCGGCATCCCCTGGAAGGGTTCCGGATGCTGCAAAGTTTTACCCACCTTCCCTGGGAGGCTCTGCAGATGGTGCTCCGGCACCATGAAAACGGCGACGGCTCCGGATACCCGGAAGGGTTGAAACTGGACAAAATCCCCCCCTGGGCCCGCATCATGCGGATCATTGACAGTTATGAGGAATTGACCGCGGAACGTCCCTGGCGCCCGGCCCTTTCCCCCAAAGACGCGTTGTGGACCATGCGCCAGCAGTGGGAAGAGCATAAGATCTACGACCATTATTATTTAATGACGTTCATCGCTTTCCTGGCCGGCCTGCCGGCCGGGAAGCGTTAAAGAAAACCAGGCAGGGTCGACGGATTCTCCGGACGCCGGAGATCCGGAAAAAGGAGGGGCGATGATGCGTCTTTTAGCTTTAATCTTGGGGCTGTTGCTGTTGGCGGGCCATGGTTCCGGAGCCTGGGCCGCGAGCCGGAAGGCCGCAGACCTGCGGCAGGCCAACGGCTTGAGTGCGTTCACCCCGCCGGAGAAGTTCCTGGCCGGAAATTTCGTGGCCGAGGAGATGAATCCCGCCTTCATTTTCGGAACCGTGAAAGATTTTGCCGCGTCCCGGAAATGTCCCACGGCCTGGCTCATCGAAGAGGGCGCCAAAAACCGCCCGGCCGCGCCGGGGACCCCGGAAGCCACCGAATATACTCTCTACCTGGAGGAAGACTGCCCGGATAAGGTGGTCTACTATGTCTTTGTGGACCAGAGCAGCTTAACCCCCCAGCAATGGCTCGAGTGGCGGCGGCTCTTTCACAAAAGCAAGGCGGAGCCGCAGTTCGGCGGGGCCAAAAGCAAATTGGAACAGGCCTGCCAGGAAGGCTGCGAGGTTAGCGGGGAACTGCGGTTCCTGCAAGTGAACGGGGAACTCCTGGGAAAATCCCCGGAGGAATATCTGCGGTCGGATTTACGGTTTGCTCCCGTTTACGATCTAAACCAGCAGAAAAAAATTCCCAAATAGGGCAGGCTGACTTTCAAAGACAATAAATTCCCATGAAATTTAGTATTTTTTTAAACGAAAAACGAAAAACCAAAAACGAAAAACGGTATTAAAGATTGGCCCGGATTAAATCCAAAGTCGGCTCGACCCAGAAGTTGCTGGGCTACGCCATTCTGGCCTTGCTGGGGGTGATCCTCGTCTGGCTGCTGGCGCAGCAGGGCCGTTTCAACCCCGCGGTGGTCGTGGCCCAGCGGGCGCCGCTGCTCCAGGGCCGGACCCAAACCGCTGCCGGCCAAACCCAGAGCGCCACCGCCGGCCTCCTCCCCGAGGTCTCCGGGTTCAGCCCCCAGGGCCCGGCGCAGAGCTATGGTCCGGAAAACCTCTCCGATAAGATCAACGGCAAGGCGGACCTGTATCTCAAGGCGGGCTTCAAGGAGATGTCCTGCCGCAGCTTCGGCCTGGACGGGGCGGCCGGGGCCTTTGTTGAGGTTTTTATTTACGATATGGGGTCGCCGCCCAACGCCTTTGCCGTGTTCAGCGGCCAGCGCCGCGCCGGTTCCCCCGATCTGTCGCTGACCGCCCACGCCTACGCCTCGGCCAACGCCCTGTTCTTCACCAAGGGTAAGTTTTACGCGGAGATCGTGGCCGACCGGGCCTCGGAGGCGGTGCAGAAATCCCTGGAGGCTTACGCGGCCGCGCTCCTGGCCAAGCTTCCCGGCGAAGAAGAAGCCAAGGACGCGGCCGCGCTCTTCCCCAAAGAAGGCCTGGCCCGGGACACCGTGCGCCTCTGCACCGCCGACTCCTTCGGCTGCGAGGGTTTAAACAACATGCTCACCGGGGAGTACACCTTAAAGAGCGGCAAGGCCACCGGCTTTATCGCCGCCAAGGAGACCCCGGAGCAGGCCCGGGCCGAGGCCCGGCGCTACCTGGATTTTCTGGCCGCCAACGGCTACCAGCAGGTCCAGGCGCCGGCGGGGGCCGGGGACCTCACCGTTCTCCGCCTGGAGGATTCCTTTGAAATTATCCTGGTCCAGGATAAGACCATGGCCGGGGTGCACGACGCCTCGTCTCTGGAGGCCGCCCTGGAGCTGGCCGCCAAACTTAAGGAAGCCCTCCCGGAAAGGCCGTGAAAAAGCCACCCCCTCAGAGCAGATGGCGGCATGATCCGAAGATGACTTTGGCAGCGGCGTGACTGATTAATAATAACTTTTCGATAGGCTGCAAATAATAGTGGAGAAGTCAGTCGTAAGAACAGTTGCAGCGGGGATTGCAGGCGGCTTCGCATTGAACGCCGCCATGTTAGTGACGTTTCGCCTGATAGGGTTCGGCATGGAGGGGGGTGGGGTGCTCCTTGATCCCTCCATCCAGAGCAACAAGCTCATTGCTGTATGGACACAAATTGAACCCCTGCCGCTGGTGGTTTCCAACCCGGCCCCCATTCTCATCGGCCTGATGCTGTTTGGAATAGGCCATGCATTTGTTTATCGTTGGCTAGCGCCCGCATGGCCTGGAGGGGTGGTAAGAAGAGCAATCCGGCTTGCAGCTCTTGTCTTTTTTCTCACCTACCTCTTTTGGGAATTTTTTACCCCCTTCAACCAATTCGGGGAGCCGCTATTGCTCCTGGGGTTGGAACTTGTTTTCTGGACGGTGGTTGCACTGGCCGAGGCCTTCGCAATTGCCGCGGTAATGGAACTTACGAGGAGGCAGCATTTCTAAGAAGACTCTACCATGGCAAACACTTGGAGACGGATCCGCTGCGTCGGCAAGCTTTTCGATAATCTCCCAGAATCCCTCTTTTAACTGGGGACGCTGGCAACTTTTAACAAACCAGAGGCAATTAATTGTCCGACAAGATAAAAGACGCCAAACCGGAAACCTTAGAAATGACCCGCCGGGATTTTCTCATCCGGCTAGGCTATGCCTCGGGCCTGGCCCTGGCTGCCGGGGGCCTGGGCCTCGCCCTTTATGACTCCAAAGGCCCCGCCCCGGGGGAGGGCCAAAAGGCCCTGGCCGGTTTGGGGGATTATTTCCTGAAGACCCCGGCCCCGGGCGCGGCGCCAATGGCCATTGTCCGGGGCGCGGATCGAAAAGCGATGTTCGCGCAGGGCATCAAGGCCCTGGGCGGCATGGAGGCCTTCATCCAGAAGGGCGACCGGGTCCTCATCAAGGTCAACGCCGCGTTCGCCACTCCCGCTTCTTTGGGGGCCACCACCCACCCGGAAATCCTGGCCGCGGTGGCCGATTTCTGTCTCAAGGCCGGCGCGGCCCAGGTGCAGGCGACGGATAATCCCATCAACAACCCGGACAGTTGTTTCGGGATCAGCGGCCTGGCCGCCGCGGCCAAATCCAGCGGCGCCAGGATCATCGCCCCCCGCCCTGCCCTCTTCTCTCCGGTAAGCCTGCCCCAGGGCAAGCTGATCCGGGATTGGCCCGCCATGACCGGGGTCTTCCCCGGAGTGACCAAGGTCATTGTGATTTCCCCGGTGAAGGACCACCACCGGGCCGGGGCTTCCCTGATCCTGAAAAATTATTACGGCTTCCTGGGGGGGCGGCGCAACGTCTTCCACCAGGACATCAACGGCATCATCACCGAGCTGGCGCTGCTGCTCAAGCCCACGCTCTGCGTCCTGGACGGGACGGTGAGCATGATGACCAACGGCCCCACCGGGGGGTCGCTCTCCGACTTGAAGGAAACCCATACCCTGGTGCTCTCCACCGACCCGGTGGCCGCGGACGCGGTGGGGGTGGAACTCCTGGGGCGGACCCTGGCGGACGTGCCCTACGTCCAGATGGCGGAGAAAGCGGGCGCGGGGCGGGCGGATTATCGCGCGCTTAAGCCGGTGATTTTGGAAGCCAAAGATTAGTTATGTGATTTCTTGAATATTGCGACATTTGCAATCGCCCCCCTCACCCCGGCCCTCTCCCCCCGCCTCGGTTTGTGCGGGAGAAAGGTGCCGATGGGAGGCGGGGAGAGAGGGAGGAATTAAAACCTCTTCCTTTCAGACAGGTACCCCATGAGCAAGTGATGGGCTTTACATTTCTATTTTCTTTGCGTCTTCTTTGCGCCTTTGCGTCTTTGCGTGAGGCTTATCTTTTCGGAAGAGAGTACTAATTCTTAGCTAAAAGCGAACAGCGAATAGCTAATAGCCAAAACCCATGCGCATCGTCACCGTTCGCCGTATCAGCCAGGGCTTCTTCCTGGCCGTGTTTCTCTGGTTCTGCATCGCCGCCACTTTGGGGAGCGCCTGGTGCCAGCTCCGGGGCTGGCCCATCAACTGGCTGCTGGAGCTGGCCCCCCTCACCGCCATCAGCTCCCTCCTGGCCACCGGCACCCTTTTCGGCAATCTTACCTGGGCATTAGTCACCATCGCCATCACCCTGTTCGTGGGCCGTTTCTTCTGCGGCTTTGTCTGTCCCCTGGGAACCATCCAGCAGGCTGCCGGCTGGCTGGCCCGGCGGGGCTCCGGCATGGCGGAGCGGGTGGAGGCCAACCGCCACCGCCGGCCCCAGGCCTGGAAATACTATCTGTTATTCTTCCTGCTCTTCCTGGCCCTGACCGGCTCGGTGCAGACCGGGGTCTTCGATCCTTTGCCCCTGGTGCACCGCAGCGTCAACCTGGCGCTTTTGCCCCTGGCCGACTCCGGCCTGGGCGTGCTCAGCGACGAGCCCCGGGCTTATGTCTCGGTCTGGCTCATCGGCGTGGCCTTCCTGGCGGTGGTGGGCCTGACCCTGTTCATCCCCCGCTTCTTCTGCCGCTTCGCCTGCCCCCTGGGCGCGCTCTTCGGCCTGCTGAGCCGCTTCACGCCCTGGCGTCTCGGGAAAACCTCCACCGCCTGCGGCGACTGCTGCCTCTGCGAGCAGTACTGCGAAGGCGGCTGCCGCCCCTCGGGAGAGATCATCACCGGCGAATGCGTCCTGTGTTTCAATTGTTTGGACGGCTGTCCCGCGAGCCGCATGACTTTTGCTACTAAACCTTCCGCCGCCGGGGAGGCGGGCCTGCCCGACCTCTCCCGGCGGGGTGTGATCATCGGCGGCACGGGGTTGCTCCTGGCTTCCATGTGGGGCCTGGGCGGCTTGGCCGGGGCCAACAACAATCCGCTGCTGATCAGGCCCCCCGGGGCCCTGGACGAAGAGCGGTTTCTAACCCGCTGCATCCGCTGCGGCCAGTGCATGCGCATCTGCCCGGCGAACATCATCCAGCCCTCCCTCCTGGAGTCCGGCATCCAGGGTCTGTGGACCCCGGCCATCAACTACCGCATCAGCCGGAGCGGGTGCCTTCCCAACTGCATCGCCTGCGGCCAGGTCTGCCCCACCGCGGCCATCCGGCCTTTGAGTCTCGAAGAGAAGCAGGGCCTGGGCGAATTCGCGGGCCAGGGGCCCATCCGCATGGGCACGGCCTTTGTGGACCGGGGCCGCTGCCTCCCCTGGGCCATGGACCGGCCCTGCCTGGTCTGCCATGAATTGTGCCCGGTAAGCCCCAAGGCCATCTTCACCCGCACGGTGTTCGAGACCATCCGGGACGGGGAGGGCCTGCCGGTCCGGGCCCAGAAGGAAACCGGGGTGGAGTTGGACGCTCCCTTCCCTTCCAAGGTTGCGTTGGCCAGTGGCGATTATTATCTGCGGGGCGCGGGCCAGCCCGAGGCGGCGCTGCGGCGCATCACCGGCCTTGACGGCAGCAGGCTTATCCTGGACCGCCCTCTGGCGAAAGAGGGTTTTCCGGCTGAAGGCGCCAGGGTAGATATCGTGGTGCGCTTATCCCGGCCCTTTGTGGACCCGGCCAGGTGCATCGGCTGCGGCATGTGCGAACATGAGTGCCCGGTGGCGGGCCTGCGGGCCATCCGGGTTTACAGCGAAAACGAATCCCGGTCCCGGCCCGGTAGGATGCTGCTTTAAAGAGTTCAAAGTTCAAGGGTCTATTAAGTAAAGGAGGTAATCATGTCCCTTTTACTGCTTAAGAGATTCTGCAGTGTGGCAGCGCTTCTGGCCTTGATTCTTGCGCCCCTGGCCGCCATCGCCGCGGATTCCCACCTGGACCCGAAACTGGGCCTGGTCTCCGACATCGCCAAAGGAACCAAGGCCTACCTGGTGATCCTGGTGAATTTCCCCGACGTGCAGCCCCAGAAGCCCCTGGAAGAGGTGCGGCTCCGGGCCACGGTCCGGGTGGACCAGTGGTATCGCGCGGCTTCCTTCGGCCTGACCGGGTTTGCAGCTTCGGTGAAAGGGCCTTATACCCTGCCGGAACCCCTGGCGGCCTATAAGGTGTCTCCCTATAATTACCAGGTGGACCCCCGGCGGGTCTATCAACTGGTGCGGGACGCCCTGTCCCTGGCCGAAGAGGACGGCACGGCTTTGAACGCCTTCGACGTGGTGGCCGTGATCCACCGCTGCACCACCGGCCCCGGCAAGGGCTACGGCATGATCTGCTACTGCGCCAATCCGGGGATGCTCAGCAAAGGCAGACGCGGCCAGTCCGAGTATGTGCCCATCACCACCCGGAAGGGCACGGTCTTCAAGAAAGGGGTGGTGGTGATGGCGGAGAATTTTCACGTGGGTTTCCTGGTCCACGACCTGGCCCACGCCATCGCCGGGGTGCATGAGGGGACGCGGCTGGTGGGGGACCTTTACGACTTCGAGGAGCAAAGCCGCCCCCGCCAGGACTTTCAAATCCATGACGCCGCGCTCCACCTGGGGCCCTGGGACATCATGAGCCAGCACTTCCGGGAGCAGGGCCAACCCGCGCCGGGGTTTTCCCTGTTCACCAAGATCCGCCTGGGCTACGTCCGGCCGGAACAGGTGGCCCTGGTGCGCCCCGGGGAGACGGCCTTGCTGCAGTTCACGCCTCTGGACACCGGCGGCCCGATTCTGGGGGCGAAAATCCCCCTGTCGTCCAGGCGCTTCCTCTTGGTGGAGAACCGCCAGCCTCTGAAACTGGACCGCTCCCTGCCGGCCTCCGGGGTGATGATCTATGAGGTGGACGAATCCCGGAGAGAAGGGTTCGGCCTGGTTAAGGCCAAAAACGCGGATCCCGGGGCTTTCAACTTCTCCCGGGCGCCCTTCGGAGTAGACGGCCAGGCAAAGGCGGCCTGGGTGGACCAGCAAGCAGGCGTGGCGGTGGTCCCCATCATCCGCCAGGGGAATGATTATCTCGTCCTGGTGACCGCGCCGTCCCAGGCCGAGGCTGCGCAGAAGGTGGCGCGCAATCTGGCCCAGCTCCAAGGCCCGGCCCGGGAACAAAAACTGCCCCTGGTGCTGCAATTGTTGAAAGCCGGGAAGGTGGCGGAAGCGGGGAATTCGCTTAAATAACGTTATTGCGTCTTGGCGCCTTGGCGTCTTTGCGTGAAAAAATATCTCACGCAAAGACGCCAGGTCCCCATCTCACTCTCCCTTAAACACCGGCTGCCGCTTTTCCAAAAAAGCCTTTTGACCTTCCAGGTAATCCTGACTATCATAAACGAGGCGGCGCAAGCCCTGGATGCGCTCGAAGGTCTCCGGGCTCAACGGCAGGGCGTTTCCCAGGAGGCGCAACTGCTCTTTCATCACCGAGATGCTGGTGGGGGAGTTGGCCGCGATCTGCCGGGCCATCTTCAGGGTAAACTCCTCCAGCTCCGCCGCCGGCACCAAATGATTGAGAATGCCCAGGCTCACGGCCCGCTCCGCGCTCAGGGGCTGGGCGGTGAAGAACATCTCCTTGGCCACGGACATGCCCAGGGCGTTCAACACGTGGAGGATGCCGGTGGGGTTATAGGGAATGCCGATCTTGGCCGGGGTGATGGCAAACGTGGCGCCGGGCGTGCCGATGCGCAGGTCGCAGACCAGGGCCAGTTCACACGCGCCACCCCAGACCGAGCCTTCCAGCATGGCGATGACCGGCGCGGGACAACGCTGGATGGCCCGGATGGCCTGCTCCAGGGGGTCGTAATAAGACAGGGGGTCCCGGCCGGGTTGGGGCAGATCGGTGATGTCGAAGCCCGCGGACCAGACCTTGGCGCCGGGGTTGGCCCGGAGAATGATGGCCCTAAAGCGCCGGTGAATCATGTCATTCAAGGCCCGGATCAGCTCATGGATGAGGGCTTTGCTTAAGGCATTGCGCTTCTTGTCGTTATTCAGGGTGATGATGCCGATGTTATCCTGTTGATCGGTGATGATGAAGTCCACCTGTCTTCCTCCCCGGGAAACTAATGCTGATAATGCTGAAAGAATTGTTTGCCTCTATATAAAACTGAAAACGGAAAACTGAAAACTAAAAACTGTCCTTAAGGAGATGCACATGCTTAATTGTCCCCACTGCCATGGGTTAGTGGAAGAAGGCCAGGAACTTTGTCCCAATTGCCAGCGGCCCTTGTCGGCTCCGGGTCCTGCGATTCCCCAGGGGATGGTGCAGCCCGGCAGATATCTCCGGGAGGGTTGGGAATTGTTCAAACTCTATCCCGGCGGATTTATCGGCTATAGCCTGTTGTTTTTTCTGATCCAGGGGGTCTTGGGGTCCCTTCCCAAGGTGGGCGGGTTGATCAGTCTGGCTGTCAGCGGGCCGCTGCACGTGGGCTTTTACTTTGTCTGCGCCAGATTGCTGCAGCGGCAGGCCCCGGTTTTTCAGGGCTTTTTCACCGGGTTTCAATTCTTTCTGCCCCTGCTGCTGCTGACCATCGTCAGCTCCGCCCTCATCATCCTGGGTCTGGTCCTGCTTATCCTGCCCGGAATCTTTCTCATGGTCTGCTATCTCTTTGCCTCGATGATCGTCATTGATCAACGCCTGGATTTTTGGCCGGCCCTGGAACTGAGCCGCCGCACCGTGCAGGCCCAATGGTTCGGTTACTTCGCCTTTCTGCTGCTGCTGTTCCTTGTTAATCTGGGGGGCGCATTGCTCCTGGGTGTCGGCCTGCTCGTCACCCTGCCGTGGAGCGCCTGTGCGGTGGCGGCCGCGTACGCCGATCTCTTCGGATTCAAGTCGGATTATTCGGGGAGTGTTCCCTTTCTAAAAAAATAAAGATCAAATGCTCGGGCATGTTTAAATCGAAAATCCAGTTGACTCAGCTAATTCTGATTGCTCTTTCCATTACGGCTTGTGCCGCGACTCCCGCGGCAAAAAAGACCGCCCCAGCGGGAGTAAAGAATTTGGCCCCCCAGCCCGGCGAGGTCTGGACCGAGCCGACGACTGGAATGGAGTTCGTCTGGGTGCCGGGGGGCAGTTTTTCGATGGGCAGTCCTTCGGGCGAAAAAGACCGAGACGACGATGAAGGCCCGGCGCCTCAGGTGCAACTGGATGGTTTCTGGCTGGGAAAACATGAAGTTACCCGAGGCCAGTTCGGGATATTTATTGAAGCTGCGGGCTATAAGTCTGAAGCGGATAAAGAAGGCGGGGCCTGGGGATACAGGGGCGGGAAATGGGGCTATCATCAGGGGCTGAATTGGCGTCAGCCAGGCTTTGCCCAGGATGACCGCCATCCCGTAGTGTGCGTTTCCTGGAACGATGCCCGGGCCATGGCGGCCTGGTTGTCGGAACAGGGCAACGGGCAATACCGATTACCCACTGAAGCCCAGTGGGAATATGCCTGCAGGGGTGGAACGACTACCTCCAGGTTTTGGGGTGAAAATCCCGATGAGACATGTAAGTTTGCAAATGTTGCTGACCAAGCTTTGCGAGGGTCAATAACGGATTGGTCTCACTAGATCCATAATTGCAATGACGGCTATGTCTATACTGCACCGGCAGGCAGTTTCCGGGCGAACCCGTTTGGGTTATATGATATGTTGGGCAATGTCTGGGAGTGGTGCGCGGATTTATATGTCAAAGATGCCTCTAGTAAACCACAGGTTATAAACCCGACATCTTTGGACGCCACCGCTCATCGGCTTATCCGTGGCGGCGGCTGGAACAGCTACCCGAGGCGGGTGCGTTGTGCCCATCGAAACAAACTCGATCCCGCTTCCCGGCATTTCTTTCTGGGCTTCCGCCTTTCCAGGATTCCTTAATTCATTTAAAAGGTTTTCCTTTTAGGTTAATTTAGAAACATCTTCTGATACGCTTTTTAAAGCGCATAACGGAATAAATGACCAGAGCCCGAGTCGGCAAGCATCCCTCTCAAGACACCGCAGACCTCTGGGAAGTGGCCGTGGCCCTGCCCATCTTCCACACCCTGACCTATCGCCTACCTGAGACCTTGAGGGATAAAGCCCGGGTGGGCTGCCCGGTGCGGGTCCCGGCCAAACGGCAATTGGTCACCGGCTACCTGCTGGGACCGGCCGGGGAGATTCCGGAGGTAAACATTCGGTCCATTCAGGCAATACTGGACCCCCTGCCCCGCTTCGGGCCGGAGATGGCGCCGCTCTTCCGCTGGCTGGCGGATTATTATCAATACCCGTTGGGTGAGGCCCTGGACCACCTGATTCCCGGCGCGGCCGCCTCGCCCGGCCCCCGGACCGATCTCTGGGCCGCGTGGCGGCCGCAGCCTGAAGGAACAGAGCCGCCCCCCCGGCTGAGTCCCAAGGCCCGGGAGATTATCGCTTACCTTCAGAAAAACGGCCCCGCTCCCTTAAAAGAGCTTAACGGCCACTTCTCTAATTGCTCCGCCATCCTCAAGCGCCTGGCGGCCGGGGGTCTGGTCGCCCTGGAAGAGCGGACCGTCCTCAAGGACCCCCTGAAAGATCACCCTTTGGCCCCGGAAGAGCCTCTCCTGCAACTCAGCCCCGACCAGGAAGAGGCCCGGGCTGCCATTGCCGAGGGGATTCACAGCCGCGCCTTTTCTCCCTTTTTGCTGCACGGCGTCACCGCCAGCGGCAAGACGGAGGTCTATCTGGCGGCGGCCCAGGCCACTCTGGACCAGGGCCGCCAGGTCCTGGTGCTGCTCCCGGAAATTGCCCTGACCCACCCGGTGGCCCTGGCCTTCAGGCAGCGCTTCGGGTCCCGGGTGGCTCTGCTGCACAGCGGCATCTCTCCGGCCGCCCGCCTGGACCAGTGGCGGCGCATCATTCTGGGCCAGGCGGATATCGCGGTGGGAGCCCGTTCCGCGGTCTTCGCGCCCCTGCCCCGCTTAGGATTGCTGGTGGTGGACGAAGAGCACGACCCCGCGTATAAGCAGGAAGGCGGCCTCCTTTACCAGGCCCGGGATGTGGCCCTCTACCGGGGCAAACTGGCGGCGGCGGCTGTGGTCCTGGTCTCCGCCACCCCTGCGGTGGCCACCTATTACCGGGCCCAGGCAGGTAAGTACCGCTACCTCAATCTCAGCCGCCGGGTCACCCCCCAGGCCCTGCCGGAGATTCACCTCATCTCCCTGAAACAACACCGCTCCGGCCGGGGATTGCCGGTGATTTCCACGCCGTTGGCCGCAGCTTTGGAAGAGACCCTGGCCCGGGGGGAACAGGCGCTGCTGTTTTTAAACCGCCGGGGTTACGCCACCGTGCTTTTTTGCCTGTTTTGCGGTGAGGTGAGGCAGTGCTGGCAATGCAGCGTGGCCCTGACTTATCACCAAGCCCGGGACGTGCTCACCTGCCACTATTGCGGTTATGAAGAGCGGGTACCCGAACGCTGCCCCCAATGCCAGTCCACGGCCGTCAAGCGCTACGGCCTGGGCACGGAAAGGGTGGAGGCGGAAATCCAAAAAATCTTCCCCCAGGCCCGGGTCGCCCGGCTGGACCGGGACACCGCTCCCCACAGCGGCCGGGCGTTGCAGGTCCTGGAGGATTTCGCCGGGGGAAAGTTCGAGATCCTGGTGGGCACCCAGATGATCTCCAAGGGCCACCACTTCCCCGGAGTCACCCTGGTGGGGGTGATCAATGCCGATCAACACCTTTTCTTCCCCGAATACCACGCGGGGGAGCGCACTTTCCAACTCCTCAGCCAGGTGGCGGGCCGGGCGGGCCGGGGGGAGGCCCCGGGCCGGGTGCTGATCCAGACCTTCCACCCGGACCACTACGTCTTCCAGGCCGTCCAGTCCCAGGATTACCAGGGTTTCGTGCAGCGGGAACTCCAAACCCGCCGGGAATCGGGCTATCCCCCCTTCACCCGCCTGGCCCTGGCCCGCCTCAGCGGCACGCCCGCGGAGGCGGTGGCCCAGGCCGCCACCCGCCTCACCGCGGCCTTGAAAAAGGCCATGGCCCGGGATGAGCGACTCGCCTCTTTAGTGCGCGTCCTGGGGCCCGCGCCCCCCGGCCTGGCCAAGCTCCAGGGACGTTTCCGCTGGCAATTGCTGCTGAAAAGCTACGGCCGCCCGCCCCTGCTCCAGGCCTTGAAATTGTTGCAGCAGCTTTGGAAAGCGCCCTCTAAGGGCAAAGTCGACCTTACTTTGGATATGGATCCGATGAGTTTGTTTTAGGGGGAAGCTTTCAGCTTTCAGCTATCAGCTAAAAAAGCTGAAAGCTGACCGTTGATAGCTGAAAGCTTTTAATGCGAAAACGCGAACTCCGGGTAAACCTCCTCCGGATCAAAGACCCGGGGGTCCGCGATCTCCCAGCCGTGGACTGTAAGAGTTCGGAAGAAGCAGGACTGATACCCCCATTCGCAGGCCCCGCCCCGGGGCTTAACCCGGAGCAGCAGTTGGTCGCCCGCGCAGTTCAGGCGGATTTCGCTCACTTCCTGGGAATGCCCGGAGCTTTCGCCTTTGCGGACCACCTTGCGTTTCCGGGGGTGGTAGTAATGGACCAGGCCGGTGGCGTTGATGAGGTCCAAGGCTTCCCGGTTCAGGGTGATCAGCATCAATACGGCTCCGGAAGCCGCGTCCTGAACGATTGCCGGCATCAATCCCTCCGGCGGCAGCGGCAGTGATTCTGAGAGGTTGGCCCATTTACGCGTCGACATTCGTCCCCCGGTGGATTCCCGATTTTTTTTAATCAGCTCCGTCGCGGCTTTTCATTTTCTATCATGGCGGTAAAGTTTGTCCAGTTTTCAGACGCATTTTTCATTTCCTGGCGGAATGACCAGAAAAAATCTTGACATCGGGAAATTGGGGATGGTATGTAGGGAAGACGTGAAAGTCGGCACAACTAATCTTAATTACTTTAATCTGCCTGAACAGGGAGGAGGCACAAGATGGCGCGGCTTAATTACATAGAATTTTATTACAGCAGTAAGCACAAACCCGACGACAAATATAAGTGCGACAACGCCAACGTCATGAATCTCCTGAAGAGCTTAGAGGCCAAGGGCGTAGAAACTGCGGCCATTGACATCGGGGATGTGGCTGACCCCTTCCGGCAGTATCATAAAGCCTCCAGCGGACCTGCCTCGGAATATCGTCCCATTTTCGGCGAAGTCCGGGGGTCCGACTATAAAGATTACTTCGGCAAGACCATCCCCGCGCTTTGCTGCTATGGCAAAAAAGGCGACCGGGCTCCGGTGGAGGTCTTCCCCCGCAGCGACAAGAAGCTGGGACGGGTTTACCTCATCGAGGAATGGATTGAAAACTACATCGGCGAGTTGGAAGGCCGGGGCGAAGCCGAAGAAGCCCGCTAAAAGAGTCAATACTTAAGGCCCCGCCTGCCCGGGTGGGGCCTTATTTTTTGTCCTGTCTGAATACCGTGGCTCCAGTCTGTTGTCTCAGTTGCCACCGCCGGATTCTGCAGCCCAGCCCTTTTTGCTCCATCTGCGGCCAGCGGCTTCTGCCCGCCGGGGCCGCTCCCAGCCCGGATTCCCATCGCCCCGGGGGAACTTCCCGCTTCCTGATCACGGGGTCGGAAATGGTCCAAGACCGGGAGACCGGCCTTTTCTGGCAGCGCGGCGGAGCTCCCGGTCCTCTCAGCCATTGGGAATCTCCCGGGTATATCGAGGAGTTGAACCGCCGCTCCTGGGGAGGCCGCAATGATTGGCGGCTCCCCGCCTTGCAGGAACTGATGAGTCTTCTCACCCGGAAAAAGAGCGCCCAGGGGCTTTATCTCGATCCCGTCTTCGACGGCCGCCTCCCTTTTTGCTGGAGCGCCTCGGAAAGCCGGGCGGGAGGCGCGTATGGAGTTCTCTTTTACCCCGGGTCCATCCAGGCCCAAAACCGGGAGAGGCGCGGGTTCGTCAAGGCCGTGGCCGGGGAGGGCCGGGGGCTGCCGGAGTTTCAATCTTCCCCGGAGCTGTTGGCCCGGGGGCGGGAGCTGCTGCTGAGCCGCGGCCGCCGGCGGCTGCCCCGCCGCGTGGAGGTGGAGGGTTTTCTCGGGGACGGCGGCTTCTTCTCGGAGGTGGCGCTGGCGGACGGCCTCCAGCTCTACTTTCTGCCCACCGAGGAGTTTATTGCCGCCCTGATCCGGCTTTTCCGGCATTTGGGGGTGAAGAGGGTGGTGGAGGTGGGGGCAGGCGAGGGATTCGTGGCCGGGGCCATGGCGGCCCATGGCTTTCCGGTGACGGCCACCGACCTGGAGGCCGTGCCGGGCTCTCCTTACGGCGTGCCGGTGCATCGGACCAGCCATCTGGAAGCGGTGGCCGCGTTCCAGCCGGAACTGGCCTTCTGGTGCTGGCCGCCTTTTAATTCCCGGGCGCCCTGGGAACTCCTCCGGGCTCCCGGCCTCAAATATTATCTGGACGTGGGGGACGGCGGCTTTGCCGCGGGCGCGCCCGGGCTGGCCGCCCGATTCGGGGGACGCTATCTGCACGGCTTGTCCCCACTGGGCTATACCCGGCTGGACGCCGGCCCTTTTCGGCATAACCGTTGCTTTTTGTTCCAGGGTTTTGGGGGATGACTCTGGGGTCGTTTTTGGTCCCGTTTTCCGTTTTCCGCAAAAAAGAGAGCATTTTGGGGGAAATAGGATGGTATTATGAATAAGGTTCCATTTCTTTTACGGAAAACGGAAAACGGCGCTACAGTGCTTTTAAGGCCGCTTCATAGGCCGCGTAGGCAGCCTTCCCGAAGAGCACGAAGCGCACCCGCTCGATCTCCGGGTGTTCCGCCAGGTATGCCTTGACGGTCTTCAGGGCGATCTTTGCGGCCTCGTCCAGGGGATAGCCGTACGCGCCGGTGGAGATGGAGGGGAAGGCCAAGGTTTTAATCCCTTTGGCCGCGGCCAGCTTCAGGCTCTCCCGGTAGCAGGAGGCCAGCAGTTCCGGCTCCCGGTGGAACCCGTCCCGGTAGATGGGACCCACGGTATGGATCACGTAGCGGGCCGTTAAATTGCCGCCGGTGGTGATGCGGGCCTCTCCCGTGGGGCAGCCGCCGAGTTGGCGGCATTCTTCCAGGATCTTGGAGCCCCCGGCCCGGTGGATGGCGCCGTCCACCCCGCCGCCTCCCAACAGAGAGTTATTGGCGGCATTGACAATGGCCTGGGTATCCTGCCGGGTGATGTCCCCTTCCACCAGTTCCAGCATCGACTTTCCCACCAGGATTTCCATTCTCTAACCTCCGGCGATTATTCACAGCCATTAATTTATCTCACGCAAAGACGCAAAGGCCCAAAGACGCAAGAATATTTTATATTATTGCGACTTGGCGTCTTTGCGTGAGAAAAAAATACTCTCAAAGACTGATCTGGACGTAAGGTTCCGCGCGCCGGAACCATTCACTGTCCGGATACTTGGCCTTCAATTCCTCGTAGGCCGCGCGCAACGGCTTGGGATCGTGGTCCATCTTGTACTTGGCCACTCCCAGGAAAAAGATGGCCTCCGCCGCGGCTCGGGGGTGGGGGCAGCGGCTCATCAATTCTTCCAGGATGGCCCGGGCCTCGGCATACTGTTCGGCGTCAAAGGCCCACCTGGCTTTGCCCACCATGAACAGGGGGATGAATTCATCCGGGGGGACGTAGCCCACGACCCGGTAATGTTCCCTGCCGTCGGCATCCAGCACCAGGATGGTGGGGGTCCAGGTCACTCCGTATTTTTCCACCAGGGTCTGGTTGGAGACCTCTATCTGCACCGGGATGAAGTTCAAATCAATAAAGTTGCCCATTCCTTCCGCTGAGTACGTGACCGCACCCATTTTCTGGCAGCCCACTCACCCGGGGTGGAAAAAATCCAGGAGGATGGGCTTTTTGGTTTTCCTGGCGGTCTCCTGGGCCAAAGCCAGGTCGCTTCCCCAACAAACTTTCAACTTAGCCATGTGTTGACTCCTTACCTAAATTATGTTAATAGGGCTTGCTAGCTTTGTCTTAAGCTAATCATCAGCCCCGGGAAAGCAACACCGTCGCCGACCTGTTTATCACCGAACCTTTCCGCTGAGCCTTCCCTTCGGGGATTAAGTTATAATCGCACCTTATCATCATTTAGAGGGGCTGCAGATTGCTTGCCCCGGAGGCGGTGATTACTTTACTAGCCAAATACATCAAGGAGGGCGGCCCCATGGCAGAGAAATGTCTGGTTGAGAAAATGGAAAATCGTGACCTCGATTCTTATGACCTGATTTCCGTCCTCGGGCTCCTGAAAGAACATGATTGGAAGGAGATCTGTCGGCGTTACGCTCCGGAAGGTCACGGTCCTGGAAAAATTAACCTGCGCCTCAGCACCGAAAACTATTACGTGGAAATGACTGTAGAAATCCTGACCTCCCTGGCGCTGTCCCCCAAATACCAGGCCAGCCCCAACCTGATGCAGTCCCTGATCCGCCGCCTCCTTTGCGACCATCGCCACAGTTTGATCCTGGACAAACTGAGCAGGTACGGCGTGCCCATCGACGACCCGGACCAGTTGAACCTCTCCTGCTCCGTAGGCACCATGGGCGTGGACCTGGTGGTCAACCGCCATGGCAACGCGCCGGAGTATCGTTTCCGCAAATTCGGCACCACCCGGGCGGAGCAGGAGGAGCAACGCCCCCTGGACCACTACGATATGGTCTCCATTCTGTATCTGGCCCAGCAGAACCAGACGGAGCGCATCTTAAACCGTTATGTGCCCCAGGAAGTTCTCAATGAGGGTCCGGAAGGTGAAAGATTGGTGCGGTTTTCCAGCCCCAGCGGGGAGTTCCAGGTGGATTTTTTCTTCCAGAAGATCCACAACGACGTCCCCCGGGGGATCCCGGAACGGGGGAACGTCTCCTCCGCCACCATGCACCAGGTGCTGCGCCGGATCTTTGCCGGCCACACGCCGGAGCTGTCCGCCCGGGAATTGACGGATAAGGGAATCTTGATCACCCCGGAGGAAGTGGGCCGGGAATTCAGGCTGGCCCGGATCCTTAACGACAATTATATTGAGATGGGGTTTACCAGGTAGTCCTGTAGGGGCGAACCTTGTGTTCGCCCTGAACGCTCGGGGCGAACACAAGGTTCGCCCCAAGGTCTCACCCCACAACAATTACCGCCACGCCCCGGGCGTTTTGCACCACCTTGGCGGTGACGCTCCCCAGGAGCAGGGCCTTGGCTTTGCCCTGGCCCCGGCGGCCCATGACCACCGTGGAGCAGCCCGCGCTCACGGCTTCGTTTACCAGATCTTCAGCCACGTCAAAATATTTAGGTTTGAACTTGGCGGCTATCGCCGCGGTGGGGATGCCTGCGGCCGTCAAGGTCTCCGCGGCCTTGGCCACCAGGCCCTGCCACTTCTTTTCCTGGTCCGCCTGCCATTGGGCCTTCAGCCGTTGCCGGGCCTCCCGCTCCCTTTCCTCCAAGATATGGCCGTCGTCCCAAAAAGCCGGGGGCAGGCCGGTGAGGATATGCAACAAGTTGACTTCCACTCCGGGGGTCTGTCCAAAGGTCCGGGCCACATATTCCACCGCGTTCCACGCCCCGGTCGAAGCGTCCAGCGCCACCAGCATCTTATGGGCCATACTCTCTCCTTTCCCGGAATTTAACCTAAAGATAATCACTACTTCCGGGAGATGTCAACCGGCCCTTCAGGGACCGTTTTCCGTTAAAAAAATATGTACTATCGATAGGTTGGCCTATAAGTTTGTCAAACTTGCAAGCACAGATAGCATAATTTGCTGATATAAATGACAAATCATAGATCGGCAAAAATGGCTCCCTTTTTCCCAGGAAAACCATATGGAAATAATTTCTTCCCGGTTGCATCTTGCCGCAGGAAGATTAAGTTTTTTAATTGTGATGCCTTCCAGAAAACCGATAAAAATCATCCTGGCGGACGACCACGCCATGGTGCGCCGGGGGATCAAGAAAATCCTCCTGGAAGACCCGGGATTGCTGGTCATCGAGGAAGCCGGCGACGGGGTGGAGTTGCTGGAGAAGCTGAAAAACGTCACTCCCGACCTGGCCATCGTCGACATCTCCATGCCCCGCATGGGGGGGTTGGAGGCCGCGGCCCGCATTAAAAAACATTGTCCGAGAATAAAGATCTTGATTCTGACCATGCACCGGGATAGGGAATTCCTGAAAAGGGCGATGGACCTCGGCGTGGACGGCTATATTCTCAAAGAGGAGATGGACATCGATCTCCATCAGGCCATTGAGGATATTTCCGCAGGCAAGACTTATACCTCCCCTTTGCTTCGCTGAGGGCTAGACTCCAGGGGGAGGGTACATCCTCCAGGACGAGTCCAAAACGTCCCGGATCTTCATCAGGAGAGCTGTCCCCTTAAAGGGCTTTTGGAGGAAGGCCACGTCCGTGTCCAACACTCCGTGATGGACGATGGCGTTATTGGTGTATCCCGACATATACAGCGCCTTGATGTTCGGGTCGAAGCCCTGCAGGCGCTTGACCACTTCGGCCCCGCTCATCTGGGGCAGAACCACATCCACCAACAATAAGTCGATGGGCCAGGTGCGGTTCTCGAAGATCTGCAAAGCCTCCTTGCCGTTTGCGGCCGCCAAGACGACATAGCCTTGCTTGCCCAGGGTCTTGCAGATTACCTCCCGCAGGTCGTCATTATCTTCCACCACCAGGATGGTCTCACTCCCGGGCAAGTGCAGGGGCACCGGGGCCTCGGACTTGATGGGCTCAACGTCTCCCACCACCCGGGGCAGATAGATTTTAAAGGTGGTCCCCTGTCCCGGCTCGCTGTAAATCCAGATATTGCCGCCGCTTTGTTTGACAATCCCATAAACGGTGGCCAGGCCCAATCCCGTGCCTTTGCCCAGCTCCTTGGTGGTGAAAAAAGGTTCGAAGATCCGGCCTTTCGTCTCCGCATCCATCCCCGACCCACTATCGCTCAGCGCCAGCATCACATAAAGGCCGGGAACCACGGCATGGTGGGCCTGGGCGTAAGCCTCGTCCAGATAGACGTTGTTAGTCTCAATGGTGAGTTTGCCCCCTGTGGGCATGGCGTCCCGGGCATTGACCGCCAGGTTCATAATGACCTGCTCTATCTGGGCGGGATCCGCCTGCACGGCTTCCAGCTCGGGAGAAAGAACCGTCACCAGATCAATGTCTTCGCCGATCAGCCGCCTGAGCATGGCATCCATCTCCGCCACCACTTCATTGATGTTGAACACCCGGGGCTGCATGATCTGTTTGCGGCTGAAGGCCAGAAGCTGCCGGGTCAGCGACGCGCCCCGGTTGGCGACTTTTACTATCTCCTGGAGATAGGGGTGGTAAGGCTGGTTGGCGGGAAAGTCCATCATGATGATCTCGGCGTAACCCATGATGGCCGCCAGCAGGTTATTGAAGTCATGGGCAATGCCTCCGGCCAGGTTGCCGATGGCTTCCATTTTCTGGGCCTGCAAAAACTGGGTTTGGAGACTGAGGCGTTCGGTCACATCCCGGAAGACCACCACGGTGCCAATTGAAGAACTACCGTCACTGGTCTTGATGGGCGTAGCCGCATAATCCACCGGAAAGCTGGCGCCGTCCTTGCGCCAGAAGATATCGTTATCTTTTATGCGAGTTTCACCCTTCTTCAGGGCGGCATAGATGGGACATTCCTCCTGGGGATGGCGGGTCCCGTCGGCCTTGGTGTGATGCAGCATCTCGTGGATGTTCCGGCCGATCAGTTCGCTCGCGTCATAACCGGAGAGGCGCGCGGCGGTGGGATTAACAAAACTTACCCGGCCGTTAAGGTCCAGGCCGAAGATCCCCTCACCCGCGGAATTCAAAATTAAATCATACCGCTGTTGAAAGAAGTCCCGGGATTCCTGCATGGCGATGAACAACGGCGAGATTTTCACCAGGCCGATGGCCATTACCAGGGAGATGAGCAGGCCCACGGTTTCGAAGGTGATGTCAATGGGCGGAATATCGGCCTGGCTCCAAAACCAGCCGCAGAGCGTGATCATGCGTCTCACGGCCATGAAAAAGATGGCCGCGGCAATGAGGACCCAGGCAGTGATCCTGCCGGTGACCTTGACCAGGCGCAAGGCCCAGAAAGCTGCAAATAATTGGAGTAAAACCGAAGTGATGGGAAGCAGATAAGGCTTCATAAACGTTTATGTCTATCAAAAAAGACCCAAGCTTACAAATTATTTCTCATCAACGGCCGACTTCACGGAATCACAAGGGTTATCTTTCCACCTGACCCCTCAAATCTCAGGCAGCCTTCAATCTTCGAGACTTCTCCCCTGGGAATGGCGGCGTTCCCAATCCACCACCTTGGCCCGCAACGCCGGGGTATAGGCGTCCTTTAAGGGGTCCACTTTCAGCGCCAGGTTTTTTTTCTGCAGTTCTTCGGGGTCGGGCCGGAAAAAATAAATCTTTCCCGGTTCCAGGGTGAGCCTGATGATCTCTTTTTTCTTTTCGTGCCCCCAGGGGCCGAACAGGTCCAGCCTGACCATCACTTCCCTGACCCCCGGCTTCACCTCACAGGCGTCGGTGGGGGTGATATCCATGCACAAACCCTGGTAGACCACTTTGCCGTCCAAGCTGTCGATGGAAAGGCGATAGGCGTCGGTTTCGTGGCCCGGCTTATCCTCCGCCCATTGACCGCTGGGTCCGGGAGTGCTGACGGGATCGGCCGACACCGCCCGGGCCAGATTGGGGTTGGCGATCAGCAGGGTCATGTTGGCGGGCGCCAGCCTCTTTTCGGAGGTGTCCCGGTAAAGATAAAGCCTCTTGGTGCATAAGTTGGTGCAGCCCAGCAGCCAGGCGCCGGCCAAAAAAGCGGCCAGGAATAATAAGGCCCTGCGTTTCCCATAATTAATCATCTTCTCGTCTCTCCTTCCTCGGGTTCTCGGGATAACCCGGTAAACGGCATCGGATGATACCAGGATTTTCCGGGAATGACAAATGGAGAGCTTTGAAAAATGCCGGCAGGCTGGGGCCTGATCCGCCCGCCCTTCCCTCTCCCCGCAGCGGTCTGCGTTCTTCCCCCCCCCCGCCTTACATAAACCTTGCAATCCCAGGCGGTTGCCCATAGAATTTGCCGAGAGGTGAAATCCCATGGGATGGCGTAAAGAGCATCTTCTGGATACCTTGTCCGATGCCGGGCAGTTGGAGAGGCTGCTGACCTGCATTGAATTCTCCAAGGCCCTGTTAAGCGCCTATGATATGGAGACCCTGCTCACCGCGGTCCTGGAGCGCATCAAGGCCCTGATCCCCGCCAGAAACTGGTCCCTCCTCCTGGTGGACCGCCAGAACCGGGAACTCTATTTCGCGGTGGTGGTGGGAGTGGACCCGGAAAGCTTGAAGGGCATTCGCCTGAAACCCGGGGAAGGGGTCGCCGGCTCGGTGGTGGAAACCGGCAAGCCCGTCTGTATTCCGGACGTCACCAAAGAACCCCGTTTTTCCATACGCGCGGACCTGGCCAGCGGCTTTGACACCCGCTCCATCATTGCCCTGCCCGTGCGCATCCGGGGGGAAGTCATCGGCGTCTTCGAAGTGGTCAACGTGGAGGACGAGAAGTTTTTCAAGGAAAAGTATCTGCCCCTCCTGGGCATCCTGGCGGATTACGTGGGCATTGCCGTGGATAACGTCAACAACCTCCAGAAGCTCCAGGCCCGGACCTTCATCGATGAGGTCACCGGGTTTTATAATCCCCGCTACCTGGCCTGCAAGCTGGATCACCTCCTGCCCAAGGTGTTGGAGAAAAGAGAAGAATTTTCCGTGGTCTTCCTGGACCTGGACGATTTCAAACAGGTGGTGGACGCCCACGGCCATCTCGTGGGCTCCCAGGTTTTGGGAGAAGTGGCCCGGGTGATCAATTCCGTGCTGGGGCCGGAAGACAGCCTGGTGCGCTACGGCGGCGATGAGTTCATCATCCTCCTGCCCCAATGCCCCCAGGAAACGGCTCTGGCCGCGGTGCGCCGCCTGCGCAGGACCATCAACCGCGCCGTTTTTCTCCAGAAAGAAGGCATCGATCTCCGGCTCACCGCCAGCTACGGCGTGGCCACCCTGCCCCAGGACGCCCAGGACCGGGAGACGCTGCTGAAGATCGCAGACCAGGCCATGTTTCGCAGCAAACGCCGGGGCAAGGACGGCATCATGGTGGGCCGGGACCTGACCCCCGTGCCGGTGGATTGAAGACCGTTTTCCGTTTTGCGTTTTGCGTTAAAAGAATAAAAGATTACCGATAAGTTAAACCATGGCTGTCAATCTCTTAGACCTGGCCCGGGAAGTCCTGACCATTGAGACCGAGGGGATCGCGGCCTTGATCCCCAAGCTGGGCGCCAGTTTTGTCAACGCGGTGGACCTCATCTACCGGGCCAAAGGCCGGGTGATCGTCACCGGGGTGGGCAAATCCGGCATTGTCGGCCGCAAGCTGGTGGCCACGCTGAACTCCACCGGCACCCCCGCCCTCTTTCTCCACCCGGTGGAGGCCATGCACGGCGATCTGGGTATGGTCTCCAGGGACGACGTGGTCCTGGCCTTGTCCAACAGCGGCGAAACCAAGGAATTGACCATTCTGCTCCCCAGCCTGGAGCGCCTGGGCGCGGCGGTGATCGCCTTCACCGGCCGGCCCACCTCCACCCTGGCCCGCCACAGCCGGGTGGCCATCGACACCGGGGTGCCCCGGGAGGCCTGCCCCCTGGGCCTGGCCCCCACGGCCAGCACCACCGCCATGCTGGCCATGGGCGACGCCCTGGCTGTGGCGCTCCTCACCAAGCGGGGTTTCCAGGCCAGCGATTTTCGCCGCTTCCACCCCGGGGGTTCTCTGGGCGAGCGCCTCACCCTGGCCATCTCCGAGGTGATGCGCACCGCCGGCCAAATTCCCTTTACCCTGGCGGACCACACCCTGGAAGAGATCGTCCGGGAAATGGACGCCAAGCTTTTGGGCGCCACCCTGGTGGTGGATCAGCGCCGCGTCCTGAAAGGGATCATCACCGACGGGGACCTGCGGCGGGCCTTGAAAAAATGGGGCAACATCCAGGACAAAAAGGCCAGGGAGCTGATGACCCCCAAGCCCCGGACCATCGGCCCCGGGTCCGTGGCCTCCCAGGCCCTGGAACTCATGGAGCACAAGGCCGTCACCGTGCTCCCGGTGGTGGATGAAAAGCAGATCGTTTTGGGCATTGTCCATCTTCACGACCTGTTGGGGCGGGGGGAGTTTAAGTTTACGGCTTAAAAAGATAGTTCAAAGTTTTGAACTTTGAACTATTCTTAAAAATGAAAAAGACCAATCCCCGGGAACTGGCAGACCTGATCCGGCGCCACCACCGCCTGGTGGCTTTAACCGGCGCGGGCATCTCCGTGGAGTCCGGCATCCCGGATTTCCGCAGTCCCGGCGGCCTCTGGGAGCGCTTCAACCCCATGGAATACGCCACCATCCAGGCTTTCCGGAAGAACCCCGCCAAGGTCTGGCAGCTCCTTCTGGAAATGGACTTAACCCTCACCGCGGCCCGGCCCAACCCGGCGCACTACGCCTTGGCGGAGCTGGAGGCCAAGGGAAAGCTCATGGGCGTCATCACCCAGAACGTGGACAACCTGCACCAGGCCGCGGGCAGCAAACACGTGGTGGAATACCACGGCAACGCCCTGCGTTTCGTCTGCGACACCTGCCGGGGGCTCCATCCCCGGGAGACCCTGGACTTCGGGCACACCCCCCTCTACTGCCTCTGCGGCGGCCTCGTCCGCCCGGACGTGGTCTTCTTCGGGGAACCCATCCCGCCCGCGGCCCAGGAGGAAGCCGACCGCCTGGCCGCAGCCTGCGACCTGCTCCTGATCATCGGCACCTCCGGCGAAGTCTCCCCGGCCAACTACCTCCCCCAGACCGCCAAAGACCACACTGCTGTGATCGTGGAAAACAACCTGGAGCACACCATTCTGACCCGGAGAGTCACCGATTACTTCCTGCCCGGCAAGGCGGGGGAGTTGTGGTCGGAAGTAATTAGGGCCATGAGTTAATCTGCCTTAATATATTCCAGACGTGATGGAAAACAGGAAACGATAGCCATGAAACACCGAGAGAAAGAGTCACCGCGCCCAGAGCTGCACAAAGACTGGCGTTTCTGGGTGGCCGTCGGCCTCATGCTGGCGGCCATGGGCATGTATGTCTTGAGCCTGGATGAATCGGTGCAGCCGGGGAGCGGCACGGGCAGCGGCCTTCCCGCCGCGGCCGATACCGCCAGGCCTCAAAAATAATCGCCCCCAAAACCAGCCATGAGCCGGTGGGGCGGCCGTCCCTGGCCGCCCGGGAGGTTGACGGGCGGGGACGCGCCCCACCAGCCTTTTTCACCCACCAGCCTTTCCTCTGGTTCCCAAGCTGTGCTTGGAAACCCAGGTACAGGGCAAGTTTAACTTGCCCTTAACCTGCATTCCCAAATACATTTTGGGAACGAGCAGTAAAAGTGTTTTCGCATTAATCCCTTGACTCTCCGTGGTCCTTACCAGCCCCGCAATTTTTTTCCTTGACAAAAATCTAAATTAAGATAAACTTGTTTAATAAATAAACGCATTCACTATTCCATGAACCGCCGCCAAGCCTCCAGACAAGAAACCCGGCAATTGATCTTAACCGCCGCCCGCCTCCTTTTTGCCCAAAAGGGCATGGAGGAGTGCACCATCCGGGACATCGCGAAGGCAGCCGGGGTCTCCCCGGCTTCGGTGGTGGTGCATTTTAAGAGCAAGACCGCACTCCTGGAAGAGGCCCTGAACCGGGATATCGAAAACGCCCTGGCCGGGCTCACCGCCTCGATGCCCGGGGATCAAAGTCTCCTGGAGCGCCTGATGCATCTGGCCACGGGCTTTTTCCGGCTTTACGACCAAAACCGCAACCTCTACCGGGCCTTGATCCGCCACACCATCTTTGAGCCGGTGAGCGAAACCCCGGACATGACCAACCTGTCCCAGAGGTATCTCCGATTCCTGGCCGGCATGATTGAGGCGGAGCAGAACCGGGGCCGCATTAAACCGGAAGTGGCCCCCATGATGGCCGCGGCCGCTTGTTTTTCCCTGTACCTGGGCGCGCTCATCCTGCTCTTCCGCCAACCGGAGATGGCCGTGGCATCAGTGGCGGAGGTGCTGGCGGCCATGACCTCGCAATACCTTGCGGGTATCACTGGAGATAATCCATGAAGATTCTGCTGGTCCAGCCCGCCAAACCCCCGAAGGCCCTGGGCGGCGAGGATTTTTCCATCTTTGAGCCGCTGGCCTTGGAGTATTTGGCCGCGGGCGTGGCCGCCGCCCACGAGGTCCGCATTCTGGATATGCGCCTCGACCCCGATCTCGATACCGTATTGACTGATTATCAGCCGGAGGTGGTGGGCCTCACTGCTTATACCGTCCATGTCAACACGGTCAATAGGCTGTGCCGGCAAATCAAGGCCCTGGATCCGGAAATCGTCACCGTGGTGGGCGGCCACCACGCCACGGTCATGCCCGAGGATTTTTATACCCCGTTTATCGATGTCATTATTACGGGAGAAGGCGTCTTTCCTTTCCGGGAGGCCGTTAGCCGCCTGGAAAAAGGCCTGGCGTTGGTGAAAATTCCCGGCGCGGTTACCCTGGATCACGGCGGAGTTCTGCTCCAGCAGGGTGAGGAAGTCTTTGACCTGGACGCCCTGCCCTTGCCCCGGCGGGATTTCACCGCAGCTTACCGCAAATCCTATTTCAGCGAATGGATGCGGCCCCTGGCCTCCATCCGGACTTCCAAGGGCTGCCATTTCCGCTGCCAGTTCTGCGCCCTGTGGAAATTGACCGGGGGGCGTTATCTCACCCGGAAACCGGAATGTATTGTCGAGGAATTGGGGACGATCAAAGAGAAATATGTCTTCTTTGCGGATGACGAATCCCTGCTGGATACGCCGCGCATGGCCGCGCTGGCGGACCTGATCCGCCGGGAAGGGATCAACAAACGGTACTTCCTTTATGGCCGCAGCGACACCATCGCCCGGCACCCGGAACTGCTGGAGCAGTGGGGGGCCATCGGCCTGGAGCGCGTCTTTGTGGGGCTGGAATTCATGCGGGACGCGGACCTGAAACTGATCCGCAAGGGCTCCACCGTGGCAAATAATGAAAAAGCCCTGAGGATACTCAAAGGCCTCGGCCTCGACATCTGGCCCATGTTCATGATCCGCCCCGAATTCGAGCGCCGGGACTTCGCGGACTTGCGGCAACGCTGTCTGGACCTGGACCTCAGTTTCATCGGCTTTTCCGTTTTGACCCCCCTGCCGGGAACCGATCTCTATCAGGAAGTTAAAGACCGGCTGATCACCGTCGATTACGACTATTTCGATTTCTTCCACACCCTCCTGCCCACCACCCTGCCGCTGCAGGATTTTTACCGGGAACTGGCCGACCTGTTTCAGCGTTCCCGGTCGCTGAAAAACCAGATCAGGCTCATGCGCAAATACCGGCTCCGGGAACTGCCGGCGCTGTTCAAGGCCTATGGGAGTTTAATGAAGAGGGTAAAGACCCTGGCCCTGGATTATGGGGTTTGATACCCATTAACTGGCCCCTGGCCACTAAAAAGGCCGGGATCGCCCGGCCTTTCTGCCTATCCAAAATCCTTACCTCTCATTTGGTGCTAAAAGTCAAACCTTCCTTATCCCCGTCCACCAGGATGGTATCCCCCTCCTTGAACCTGCCTTCCAGCAGCATGGGGGCCAGTTTGTCCTGCAAGTAGTTCTGGATGGCCCGGCGCAAGGGTCTCGCGCCGTAGACCGGGTCGTAGCCCGCGTCCGCCAGGAAGTCCCGGGCCGCGTCCGTCAGTTCCAGGTGTAGTTGCCGCTCTGCCAGGAGTTTTTGCAGCCGCTTGATCTGGAGGATGACGATGGACTTGAGCTGCTCTTTGCTCAGGCGGTGGAAGATGAGGATATCGTCCACCCGGTTCAGGAACTCCGGCTTGAAGTGGAGCTTCAGGGCTTCCATGACCTTGGAGCGCATCTGGGCCTCGTCCGTGACCTCGGCGATGTACTGGCTGCCGATGTTGGAGGTCATGATGACGATGGTGTTCTTAAAATCCACGGTGCGGCCGTGGCCGTCGGTGAGGCGGCCGTCGTCCAGGATCTGCAGGAGGGCGTTGAACACCTCCGGGTGGGCCTTTTCGATTTCGTCAAAGAGCACCACGGAATAGGGCCGCCGCCGCACCGCCTCGGTGAGCTGGCCCCCCTCCTCGTAGCCCACGTAGCCCGGGGGCGCGCCGATGAGACGGGAGACGGTGTGCTTCTCCATGTATTCGCTCATGTCCAGGCGCACCATGGCCTGCTCGGAGTCGAAGAGAAACTCCGCCAGGGCCCGGGCTAACTCGGTTTTGCCCACGCCGGTGGGGCCCAGGAAGATAAACGAGCCCAGGGGCCGGTTGGGGTCCTGCAAGCCGGAGCGGGCCCGGCGCACCGCGTTGGAGACCGCCCGCACGGCCTCCTCCTGGCCCACCACCCGGGCGGCCAGGCGCTCCTCCATGTGCAGGAGTTTTTGCTTTTCCCCTTCCAGCATGCGGGTCACAGGGATGCCGGACCACTTGGAGACGACTTCGGCGATGTCCTCCGCGTCCACCTCCTCCTTGAGCATGGCCCCTTCCTGCTGGCGCTCGGCCAGCTTTTGGGTCTCGGCCTCCAGCTCTTTTTGGAGATTCAGGAGCGCGCCGTATTTCAGTTCCGCGGCTCTGGCCAAATCGCCGATGCGCTCGGCGTTCTGGGCTTCGAACTGGGTCTTCTCGATCTGCTCCTTGACCTCCCGGATGCGGGAGATGACCTCTTTTTCCTGCTGCCAGCGGGCCTTGAGCCCCGCGCTCTTTTCCTTGAGGTCCGCCAGGCTCTTTTCGATTTTGGCCAACCTCTCCCGGGACGCGGGGTCCTGCTCCCTTTTTAAGGCCTCCCGCTCGATCTCCTCCTGGGTAATCTTGCGCTCCACCGCATCGATATCGCCGGGCCGGGAATCGATCTCCATGCGCAGTTTGGACGCGGCCTCGTCGATCAGGTCCACCGCCTTGTCCGGCAGATGCCGGTCGGTGATATAGCGGTGGGATAGGGTGGCCGCGGCCACGATGGCCGAGTCCTTGATGCGCACCCCGTGGTGCACTTCGTATTTTTCCTTCAGGCCCCTGAGGATGGCGATGGTGTCCTCCACCGACGGCTCCGCCACCAGGATGGGCTGGAAGCGGCGCTCCAGGGCCGCGTCCTTCTCAATATACTTGCGGTACTCGTTGATGGTGGTGGCGCCCACGCAGTGCAGCTCCCCCCGGGCCAAAGGCGGCTTGATCATGTTGGAGGCGTCGATGGCCCCTTCCGCGGCCCCCGCGCCCACCAGGGTGTGGAGTTCGTCGATGAACATGATGATCTTGCCTTCGGATTCGGTCACTTCCTTGAGCACCGCCTTGAGCCGGTCCTCGAACTCCCCCCGGAACTTGGTGCCCGCAATCAGGGAACCTAAATCCAGGGTCACCAGGCGTTTGTTTTTCAGGCTCTCGGGCACGTCGCCGTTGACGATGCGCTGGGCCAGACCCTCGACGATGGCGGTCTTGCCCACTCCGGCCTCGCCGATCAAGACCGGGTTGTTCTTGGTGCGCCGGGAGAGCACCTGGATGATGCGCCGGATCTCCGAGTCCCGGCCGATCACCGGGTCCAATTTGCCGGCCCGGGCCATGGCCGTCAGGTCCTTGCCGTACTTCTCCAGGGGTTGGTATTTTTCTTCCGGGGCCTGGTCCGTGACCCGCTGCGCGCCCCGGAGTTCCGCCAGGGCCTTGAGGATGGCCTCCAGGGCTAGTCCCTGGCCGGTAAGCAGCTTGCCTACTTCGCTCGATTTGTCCGCGGCCAGGGCCAGGAAGAGGTGCTCCGTGGAGACGTACTCGTCCTTCATTTGGCCCGCTTGCTTGAAGGCTTCGTCCAGGGCCTTATTTAAAGCAGGGGAGAGATAGACCTGGGTCTCGCCGCTGACCCGGGGCAGCCGGGTGAGCAGATCCTCGGTCCCCTGGATGAGCTTCTGGGGGTCGACTTCCATTTTCTTGAGCAAGGGCCGGATCAGCCCCTCTTCCTGGGCCAGAAGGGTCCGCAGCAGGTGGACCGGCTCGATCTGCGGATGATTCAGCCGCCGGGCCAGCTCCTGCGCGCCGGAAAGCGCCTCCTGGGCTTTGTAGGTTAGTTTGTCCAATCGCACTGCCATTATTTTCTCGTCCTCCGTTGTCGCTTGGCTAACTTCAAGAAATCACTTAATAAACGATAACCAGATAAACAATTATGTCAAGCGCTTGTGCACAAATGAATTTAGCGAAACCTGGATGGATTTAGCGAAAATTGTTTTTGAGATTATTATGAAATTGATACGAAAATATTCTATATTTTATAATGAAACAAATACTTATCTTTTATGATATTAATGCTCCGTTACCAATTATTTCACCACTTAGCTTCATTGGAGGAAAAAAATGGCCAGTTTTAAAAATCTTTTGCAGAGCAGTTGACTAGATGTGCCGCTCGCCTCTTCCTTCCAAAAATCTTTTGAAAAATCATTCCTATAAGGTATGATGGATTGACATAATTATTTCCAGGAGGGCTGCGGTTATGCCGAAGAGGCTCTTGCATGCCTGGAAGACCAAGATCGACCGCAGACAGTTTCTTAAGATTTCCGGTGCGGCACTAGTCTCCACCTTAGCTCTGCCTTATCAGTTACAGGCCCAAACCGCGATTGCCAACCCCCTTTTCTGGATTGTCAATATTCCTCCTGAGCCTTTTCGGGATTCCCGGCGTCCCCATCGCCATGCGGGGGTCGATTCCCTGTTGGGGGCCATGGCGTCCAAAGGGTTGATGTTTTATCGGGGATCAGCCACCGCCGCCTTTTCCGGGCCCCAGGGCCTGATTCATCCCGATGACGTGGTTCTGATCAAGGTGAACGCCCAGTGGAAGTACCGGGGTTGCACCAACAGCGATGTAATTCGGGGCCTCATTCAGGCGATACTGGACCACCCCGACGGTTTCCGGGGCGAAGTGGTAATTATGGAAAACGGCCAGGGCCGGGGCAGTCTCAATTGCGATACCAGTTCCTCCTATGCAGGGGACAATTCCGTCCGGGCCAACGCCAATAACCCCGGCCACAGTTTCCTGTACCTGGTGAACACGGTCTTTAAAGACCCCAGGGTGTCGGCTTATTTGCTGGACTCCATCGCTTCCCGCTTTATTAGCGGCAATGAGCACCAGTTGGACGGGTACCGGCGTTTTGAAAACGTCTCCTATCCTTGCTTCACCACTGCCGGGGGCCGTAGGGTGGAACTGCGGGAAGGCATCTGGCAAGGGAACGGCTATTCCTCTAACCTGAAGTTGATCAACGTCCCGGTGCTCAAACATCACGATACGGGCGGCTCCGAGATTACCGCCTCCCTGAAGCACATGTATGGCGTTCTGTCCATGGCGGACGGGCAGAGTCCTTTCCGGCATTATAGCGGCCTGGGGGAAACCTGCGGGAAGATGATGGCCGCGGTGCGCACCCCGGTGCTGAACCTGGTGGACGCCATCTGGGTCTCCCATAGCTCTTTGAAGGGGTATCCGGAAAATACCACTATCCGCCTTAATCAGCTCCTGGCCGGCCAGGACCCGGTGGCTCTGGATTATTGGGCCGCCAAGTACATTATGTACCCCATCGACCAAAATTCTCGTCATCATCCGGATTATCCCGGTATCAGCCAGTGGCTCGACGCCGCCCTCCAGACCATCAACGGCCGGGGCGGCCTGGCCGATCCGGAGACGGGCATCCTGGTGGACCAGGTCACCCGGACGGAAACCGAGATGCAAGTCGTTAAAAGAAATGCCCTCCCGGATATTTCTCCGATTGTCAATTTCCTTCTTGAAGGGTAGTATCTCACGCAAAGACGCCAAGGCGCAAAGTCGCCACGATTCATTATATTTTTTCTAGATATTATGCCCTTGCGTCTTTTCTTTGCGTCTCTGCGCCTTGGCGTGAGATAAATACCGGAGCTTTTCGGAGAGAGTCTCTTCGTGTCCACCATCGCCCTCATCCCGGCCCGCTACGGCTCCACCCGCTTTCCGGGTAAGCCTTTGGCCAACGTTTTGGGAAAGCCCCTGATCCAGCGGGTCTATGAACAGGCCCGGCAGGTTCAGGAGTTGGACGCCCTCTGGGTGGCCACCGATGATGCGGCCATCCGCGCTTGCGTAGAATCCTTCGGCGGCAAGGCGGTGATAACCCGGGAGGATCACCCCTCCGGCAGCGACCGCCTGGCGGAGGCCGCGGCCCTCCTGAGGCTGGCCCCGGACGACTTGGTCATCAACATCCAGGGGGACCAGCCGCTTTTCCCGCCGGAGCTCATCGGCCAGTTGGCCGCGGTCCTGCAACAGGACCCGCTGCCGGCCATGGCCACTCCCGCCCGCCGGGTGGACGACCTGGAGCAGGCCTTAAACCCCAACGTGGTCAAAGTGGTATTCGACGAGCACCGCCGGGCCTTATATTTCTCCCGGAGTCCGCTGCCTTACTGGCGGGATGGGGAAGCTCCCTATTTCTATAAGCATATCGGCATCTACGCCTACCGGGTGGATTTCCTGCAGACCTTCGTCACCCTGCCTCCCGGCCGCTGGGAGAACGCGGAAAAACTGGAGCAGCTCCGGGCCCTGGAACACGGCTTTCCCATCCACATCGTGGAAACCAATGGGGACACCATGGAGGTGGACACCCCGGAGGACCTGCGCCGGGTGGAGGATTATCTAAGAAACGCGGAGGAGGGATAGAGTCAGGAACGGCAGGGACTAATGATTATTGGCGGTGCCGCCGGCGGTCAAAACGTATTCGGGAAACTTCCAAGCCAGGTAAGGCCGGAGTTCCTCATAGACGATACCTGCCGCTTTTTCCGCCCCCTCATTAGTGAAGTGGGTTAAATCAAAATAATAAACCGAGTTCTTCGGCATCTTCCCGGCCAGATCGATGACCGGCACCCCTTTATCCCTTCCTACTTTTCGCGTGATGTCGTTATAGAGTTCCAGCACTTCCCAGGCCAACTCGCCGTTCATGTCCCGGGTGACGTGCAGTTTCCCCAGGTCGACGCCGGTGCGGGGATCGGCCAGATTGCCGTACAGCACCGGTTGGGTGATCAGGACGGGGACGATGCCGTGATTCAGCGTCATCTCCAGCAAGCTCTGCAACCGGAGTTCATAAGGCCCCAGGTATTTATCCCGGTAAATCCGCTTTATTGCCGCCGTATCCTCCGCCGACACCTCCAAGCGGGGCACGGCCTGGAAGCTTACCTCTTCCTTCCCCACTTGCGGCACTACCTTGGGAAAATAATACCTTTTCAGGTTGAGGACGGCGGCCGCCACTTCGCTGTGAATGGCCAGTCCCCCCAAAAAGGCGTCTAGGGAACGGTAGCTGACGCCCCTGGTCATCCTGCCGTCAAAATCGTTCACCGCTTCAATCCCCAGGTCGTTAAGCCCGATGAGTAAGATGACCACTTTGGGATTTATTTGGCGCACGTAGTCCTGCATCAATATCAGGTGGCCGAAAGTGGAATGGCCGGACAGACCCGCGTTATTTAGCCATAATTTGTTAAAATCGCGCTTTAACTTAGCTTCCAGGACCAGGGGCCAGGTCTTGGCGTCGTTCAGTCCCACTCCTTCGGTGGTGCTGCCGCCGATGGCCAGGATGGTCAGCCGCCCGGCAAAATCAGGGGGAGGCTCCTCCCCTTTGAATCCCAGGGAATTCCGGTGAATCCTGACGACCTGGTCCAACCTGGGGGAACGGTCATAATGGATCACCTCATCTTTGTTGATGGGCAGGATAATCTTGTTGCCCTTAATTCTGAATCCCAGGGGGTTGTAAATTCTCAGGACGCCTTCCACCGCGGCCAGGGCCAGGATCAGGCTGAGGAAGGTCAACAGAAGATTCTTCCCCAGATGGGCCGGGATGAATCTTTCTTTCTGCGGTGCGTCTTTGGAATCCACGGGCGATTTGGACTATTTTTCGGCACGATCCCCCGCGGTCCGGAGGTCTTGGGGAAATTCCCGGGCCAGGCGGGGCAGGAGAGTTTGATAAATAACGCCGGCCACTCTTTCGGCGCCCACATTGTCATAATGCACCAGGTCGTAGTAATACTTCGAGCTTTTGGGGATTTCCCGGGCCAGATCGACCAGCGCCGCCTGCTCCTCCCGGGCGACTTTTCTGGTAACGCCGTTCAGGACATCCAGAATGTCCCAATAAAACCCGCTGTTAATCCCCTCCCTGATCTTGATCCTCGAGAGATCGACCCCGGTGACGTCATCGAGGCAGTTGCCGTAAAGGGCCGGTTGGGTCATCAAGACCGGCATTATTTGATGGTCCCGGCAGATGCGGATCAATCTCTTCAGCCGGGTTTCAAAGGGGCGGGGATATTTTTCCAGAAAATCCAGCATCATGGCCGCCTTGTTTGCCGGGGACATCTCCTGGGTGGGCGCGTTTTTCAGATCCAGCTCCCGGGTGGGGGGCGCCCAGGTAACTTTCGGGAAAAAGTGTCTTTTCAGGTTCAGGACCGCAGCCGCCACCTCGCTGTGATCCGCCAAAGCTCCGGACAACCGCTCCAGAGAACGGAAAGAGTCCCATTTCAGGCCCTGATGGAGGCTCTCATCCACCCGGTTTTCCTGGTCCACCGCGGTATCGTTGACGCCCACCAGAAAAATCACCACCTTGGGCCGCAGCCTAACGATGAAATTCTCCATCAGGATAATATGGCCGAAGGTGGAATGGCCGGCCAACCCGGCGTTATTAATCCATAATTTGGGGAAATCAGTTTTTAATTTCTCTCCCAGGACGTGAACCCAAGTCTTATTGTCGGCCAGCTCAAAGCAGATGGTGGTGCTGCCGCCCACGGCCACGATACTCAAGGACCGATCCCAGTCCGCCGGCGGTTCCTCGCCCCGGAATCCCAGGGAATTCCGGTGCAAATAAACGGTCTTATCCAGCTTGCTCCAGCTTTCGTGATGAATCACTTCATTTTTGTTGGCCGGCAAGACGATTCTGTAGCCCTTGATGCTGAAGCCCAAGGGATTATAAATCCTCAAGGCGATCTCCACCAGACCCAGGGCGAACGCCAGGCTTATGACCACCAACAGAAGATTCCTGGTGAAATTGCGGCAGATCGTCTTAATCAAAAGGTTGGTTAAAGAGGCTTATGAGGGAATTCGCCGCCGGAGCGGTTCAGCTTCCGGGTCACTTTCTCGGCCAAATCTACGATCAACTGGCCCAGGGTGCCGATCTGTCCCGGGTCGAGCTTGCCTCCCCCTTGGGTGGTCAGGCCCAGGGCCACCAATGAGGACCCAAAGGCCTTGATGCGGTTCATTTCCTCGTCGATCAATTCCAGGGGTTTTTCCTTCAGAGGCTCCCTCCCTCTGGAGCCCCCATCCCGGCCGATTCTTTCCTTCTGTTCCTGGAGGTTCTCATTAATGGCAGTGGCCGCGTTGATGATCATTTCTCCCAGGGACTTTACCCGTTCATGATCCAACCCCGGGACCTGCTTCTCATCCAGGGCCATGGTGACAATGGACTCGCCCATGGTCTTTAGAAAACGCAACTCTCCGGCTATGGTCTGAAAATAAGAGGGGATCACGGTGACGATCCCGGTTCCGGCGGGTTCCAGGGTCTCTTTGGCCGGCTCCGTTTCCTCTCCTATCTGCGGCTCCACAAAAGAGGCCATTACTTCCAGTTTCCGCCAGACGTCGCCGGCCAACTGGTGGATCATTTTCAGGCACTGGTCGGTGGAGGAGTACCTTTCCCAGGGCGCGCCCTTGACGAAGTCTCCCAAATCCTCGCTCAGAAGCGGGGTGGACTCGGCAAAATGGATGCCTATGGCCGCGAAGAAACCAATGGCCTCAATTTTTTCCAAGGCTTCATCCAAGGCTTTCTTCATTGCCTGGTCCATAAGCAAATTCTCCACCAGAGAATTTTTTCCCCGCCGGGTCAGACCCTCGGGACCATACACTAGAGTTTATCGTCAAGGGCCAACAATTTCAGTAATCTTTTTTCCAACAAGGCGCTGGGAAAGGGTTTGAGCAGATATCCATCCCAGCGGCTTTCCACCGCACCGGCCATGATGTCCTCGGAAACTTCCCCGGTAATCATTAAAAACGGCAACTCCTGAAACCTGGGGTTGGACCGCAGCAGCCTCTTTAATTCCAGGCCGCTCATCCGAGGCATGCGGATATCACAAATTACCAGATCATAAGTATGGTTTTGCATTCTTTCCCAGGCTTCCAGACCATCCTCGGCTTTGTCGATGCGGCCTCCCACCCCCAGGCCGCGGAGAATCTGGGCCAGAATATTGCGCACCGCGGAAATATCGTCCACCACCAGGACATTAAGCTTCTTAAGCGCTTCTTTGTGGTTCGTATTACGGCTTGACATTTTTAAAGACATGGCAATATCTTAATCGGTGTATATCATGATTTTGTGAAACAAAGCTGGTAATTTGTCAAGAAATAGTTGTATTATGATAAAGAAATTTCTAAAGTATCACCTCAAAGCTCTGGGCGGTTGATTGGCCACTTCTAAGGCTCTTGAATCCCCAGGCCGATGGACTCCTGGGTTACCCGGCCCAGTTCCTCCAATTCCTCATCGGCAATGCACAAAGGCGGCATCAGCACCAGGACGTCCCCCAGGGGTCTAAGAATTACCCCGCGTTTCCGGGCCTCCAGAATCACCCGGTGGCCGGTGCGCCTCCCCGGGGGAAAAGGCTCCCGGGTGTCCCGGTCCCGGACCAACTCGATACCCGCCATCAGACCCCGTTGGCGGATATCTCCGACGTGGGGGTGTTCTTTCATCTCTGCCAGCAAACGGCTCAGCTTCTCGATTTTCGGGGGCAGGGATTTGATCACTTCCTCTTTCTCAAAGACCTCGAGACTGGCCACCCCCGCGGCCGCAGCCAGGGGATTGCCGGCATAGGTATGGCCGTGAAAAAAGGCCTTAAATTCGTAGAATTCCCCCCAAAAGGCCCGGTAGATCTCGTCGGTGGCCAGTGTTGCGGCCAGGGGCAGATAACCCCCGGTGATGCCCTTGGCCAGGCACAGAAGATCGGGGCTCACCCCTTCCTGCTCACAAGCAAACATGCTCCCGGTGCGGCCGAAACCCGTGGCCACTTCGTCGGCGATGAGCAGCACGTTATGGCGCCGCGTCACTTCCCGGACCCGGGCCAGATACCCGGAGGGTTGGGGGATCATCCCTCCGGCTCCTTGCATCACCGGCTCCAGGATCAGGGCGGCCAGTTCCTGGTGGTGCGCGGCCACCAGTTCCTCCAGCCGTTTAAGGCATTGCTCCTGGCAATCCTTTTCCTCGGGGCAGCGGTAGCAATAAGGCGCCGGGGCCTCCAGGGTTTCAAAGAGCAAAGGTTGAAAAATATCGTGGAAGAGGGCAATCCCCCCCACGGACACCGCACCCAGGGTATCACCGTGATACGCGCCGCTCAGTTTCAAAAAGCGCTGCTTCTGGGGAAAGCCCCGTAACTGCCAGTACTGAAAGGCCATCTTCAGGGCCACTTCCACCGCGGTGGAGCCGCTGTCGGAGTAAAAGACCTTGTTCAGCCCCGGCGGGGTGATCTCCGCCAGACGGCGGGCCAGGACAATGGCGGGAGGATGGGCGATGCCCAGCAAAGTGCTATGGGCCACCTGGGCCAATTGCTCACGCACGGCCCGGTCCAGTTCCGGCCGGCAATGGCCGTGGACGTTGGCCCACAGGGAGGACACCCCGTCCAGATAACGCCGTCCTTGAAAATCATAGAGATGGGCGCCTTCCCCGTGGGTGATGATCAGGAGTTCCTCTTCCCGGAAGCCTTGCATCTGGGTAAAAGGATGCCACAGGTGCTCCCGGTCCCAATGCACCAGGGTGTCATAGGAGAAAGCCATTCATCCTCCGGGCTGTCGACAAGGTTTTGCGGATGCCACCGGTTTCTATCCGCAGTTCAGGATAAGCACTCCGATCTGCCGATGCCAGTCATGCCGCCTGGAAATCTGGGGAATCCGGGGAATTCCGGTGAAGAGAAAGGAGATGTCATAACTGTTCCCCGTATAAGTCCCAGAAGCGGTTGAAGGCCTCCTGCCATGAAGACATGAGGTCCAGCCCTTCCCACTGCAGCAGGCGGTTCTCCAGCACGGAGTTTGCCGGCCGCGGAGCCGGGCGGGGAAATTCCCCGGTGGCGCAAGGGCGGATATTCACCGCCAGACCCGCCCGCTCCAGGATCAGTAAGGCAAATTCATACCAGGTGGCCTCCCCCCGGCAGGTGGCATGATAGGTGCCGAAGGCCTCGGTCTCCACCACGGCCAGAATCTGCGGCGCCAGGGCCAAGGAGCTGGTGGGGGTGCCCTTCTGGTCGTCCACCACCAGCAAATCCTGGCCGGACCGGGCCCGGGCCAGAATGGCGTTGATAAAATTGGGGCCGGGCAAGCCGTAAAGCCAGGCGGTGCGCAGGATAAAATGATCCGGGCACTGCTGCCGCACCAAGGTCTCCCCCAGGAGCTTGCTCCGCCCGTAGACCGATTGGGGCCGGGGCTCATCCCATTCCACGTAGGGGCCAGCCTTGGTCCCGTCAAAGACATAGTCGGTGGAGATGTGCGCCAGCTTGCAGCCCAGGCGCCGGCAGGCCGCAGCCAGGTTCCGGGGCCCCAAGGCGTTGACCTTAAAGGCCAGCTCCGGGTTGGCCTCCAGATCGTCCACCCGGGTGGCCGCGGCCGCGTTGATCACCGCGTCAGGCTCAACCCGGCCTAAATATTGCCGGACTGCGCTGGGGTCAGTAATGTCCAGTTCACCGAGATCGGTGGGAACCGCGGCCAAGCCCCTATTCTCAGCTTCTAGAACGAGGGCCCGGCCCAACTGGCCGGCCGCGCCCGTAATCAATATCTTCATAGCCAACTTTCAGCCGTCAGTTTTCTCTATCAGCCATTCATTGATTTTTCGGGTAGACCCCTTCCAACCAATATCAGGTGTGGAAAATTTCCCAGAGGTCTCACATTATCTTATATGGAACCGTATCGGCAGGATCATAAGTTTCGGGAGAATATTCCAAAACCTGAGAATATTTATGGGCCTTATACGCATGGGCCAGGTTAGGGCTGATGGTGAGCCGATCTCCAGCTTGGACCAGGACAGTTTCTTTGATGCCGTTCTCTAAGTCCTCCAAAAGCAGATCCATTTCTCCCGCTAAAATATAGACGTTTTCGGTCTTTCTCTTATGGTAATGGTGCCCTCTTTCTCCTCCGGCTTTATCTAAATCCCAATACACTAAATGCCGAAAGGCCTCGTTGGCACGGTTCAAAATTTGCGCCATTTCCCCTTTACTCGAGAATATTCTGCGTTCGGAATGGTCATTGCCGTCTGTGAGAAGCTTTTCAATGGTTATCTTGGTTATTAACATAAATTCCCTCTTTCCTGGTCAGCCTTTGAGATAATTAAAAATCGCCATCACCAGGGGATCAAGATAACCTCTGAACGGCAACTCTCCTTTGATTCTTTCCAACATTACTACGGCCACAATAATATAAGGACCGATGAGGTTGAACCACCGCTTAATTGTCTCCATATTCCCGGGGATCAATGCGGAGATGAAGGCGCCTCCGGCCAGCGGGGGGATGAGAACAAGGTTATATACGGCGGTGGTAATATTGACGCCCATTACCATCAGAAATACCCGGGAGTCAAAGTCCGCTATTTTCATCAAAGCCACCAGACTGCCGGCGATGCTGGCCAGCAAAAGATTGGCCACCGGCCCCGCGAGGCGCGTCAGAAAAGTATATAACCGGGGGTGCTTAAATTTGCTCTCATCAACGGATATCATCCGGGGCCAGCCGAAGCCTCCGGCCAGATAACACACCGTGCCCCAGACGTCCAGGTGCATAAAGGCAATGAAATGGAAGCGATCCTTGGCTCCGGTGCGGGCATCGCCCAGGAACGTGGCCATAAACGCCTGGGCTTCGGCGTTGATGGTAATGGTCAACAGCACCGCCACGCAGAAGGAGACCACCGCATCCACCGCGAAATTATCGGGGTTCAAAATAAAAGGCACCGGCCAGGCAACCATCATGGGTAACAAAATTAGGCTTATCCTTTCTTTAACAACAGAGAAGGCAGGGGGTAGTCACCCTGCCTTCTCGAGATCGCCCGGTCTTACGGCCGCCACCTCAGCGCCGGAGCGCCCCGGTTGCGGCCAAACCGGATAATAAAAATTGACTTACTCGGTGGCGTGCATGGGCCTCTTAGTGACCCAGGAGAGAACCACCGCGACCACCAGCACCATCCCGGAGATGTAGAAAGCCCAATCCAGGGAACCGGTCATGTCTTTGATGGTGCCGCCCAGCCGGGCCATGAAGAAGCCGAGACCCCAGCCGATGAACACCAGGCCGTAGTTCATGCCCAAATTCTTGGGGCCATAGAAGTCCGCCACGAAGGAAGGCATCAGGGCCAAGCCGCCGCCGTACTGCCAGTAGGCGATACCCACGGCCAAAAACAGGAAGAACATGCTCTTGGAGGCCATAATAGCAGGCATCAGGAAGAGGCAGAGGGCGGAGACCAGGCAATTTACGGCGTAGGCGTTGCCCCGGCCGATCTTATCGGAGTACATCCCGGTGCCCACCCGGCCGGCGGCATTAACCAGACCGCCATAGGAAGCCAGGATCCAGGCGTTGGCCACCAGGAAGGGAACGGCCTTGGCCGCGGTGGCCAGCATGCCCGCGGCATTGGCGATGATCAACAGACCCGATTGGGTGGTGCCGATGAACATGAGCATTAAAGAATAAAACTGCCAGGTTTTCACGATGTCGCCGGGGACCCAGTCAATTATGGTGCCCGCGGCCTTGGCCGGCGCCGCGCCCGCCTTCACCACAGCCGCTGGGGCCACATAACCCGGAGGCGCCTTGGCCAATTGGGCGCCGGCGATGATCACCACCACGGAGAAAAGGATTCCTAAGAATATAAAGCTGTAAGAAATACCGCCGGTGAGCAGATAAGCCGCCAAGGGTGAAATGTACAGAGCTGCGCCGCCGTAACCGCCCACCACCAGACCGGCAATGAGGCCGCGCTTGTGGGGGCCGAACCACGAGAGGGCCGCGGGGGTAGGCGCGGCATAGCCGAGCCCCATACCGATGCCGCCCATGATGCCGAAGCCGATGATCAGGCCGGTATAGCTCTTGGACACGCCGGCGATGATACAACCGATGGCAAGGAAGAGACCGCCGGTGATGGCGCCGAATCTGGGGCTGATTTTATCCTGAATCTTGCCGCCGGGGATCATAAAGACGGCGAAGATGAGGACGCAGAGGGAAAAAGGAGTGGCGGCCTGGGCGTTGGTCAGATAAGGCCAACCCGCATTGATGCCGTCCATGATCGTGCCGGCCATGGCCTTTTTCTCATCGATCAGGGCCTTGGCCCAAACGCTCCAGGCATATAAGATTCCCAAACAGAGATTAACCGCGGTGCCGGAAAATACCACTATCCATGCTTTGGTTGGAACTTGGTCTGCCATGAGGACCTCCTAGTTTGGATAAATCATAGAATAAGGCCTACATTCGGATAACTACTTAACAGCATTGATAATTGCCTGCCACCACCTCCTTTCCGGATTTTGCATCACCGGATTTTTTAATGCAAGGTGTCTGCCAACCAATCTACTCTCTAATGGATTCCTTGGAAAGGATAAAAATATTAGAATTATTAAGTTATTTTTTTCACAGATTCGGGGCGTCTCTCCATAAGGAGAAACATCGGGGTCCAAATCGGGATATTCTCCCCAAATCGAGGGGCGTTTTTCCCCAGGCGCCGAATCGTGGCAGAAAAAACCAGTTGAGGTTTCATTTCCCCGCCATCCGGGACCAGACCCGCTCCGCCGCGGCCACCGTATATTCCAGGTCCTCCTGCTGGTGGGCCGTGGACACAAACCAGGCCTCGAATTGGGAGCACGGCAGATAAACGCCTTCCGCCAGCATGCCCTGGAAAAAAGTCTGGAACTGTTTCAAATCCGACTCCTTGGCGTCCTCCAGATTGGTGACCGGAGCTTTGGCGCAAAAAACCGTGAGCATCGACCCCACCCGGTTGATGGTCACCGCCGCGCCTTGGCGGCCCGCGGCCGCGGCCAGCTCCCGGGCCAGCCAGGCCCCTTTTTCTTCCAGTTCGTCGTAGGAGTCCGGCTCCACCAGGGCTTCCAGGGTGGCCAGGCCCGCGGCCACCGCCACCGGATTCCCGGAGAGGGTCCCGGCCTGGTACACCTGCCCGGACGGCGCCATTTGGGCCATCAACTCTCTTTTTCCGCCGTACGCCCCCACCGGCAGGCCGCCGCCGATGATCTTTCCCAGGCAGGTGAGGTCCGGTTTGATCCCGTAAAATGATTGGGCGCCGCCCCAGGCCACCCGGAAGCCGGTGATCACCTCATCGAAGACCAGGATAACCCCCTCCTGATCACAAAGCCGCCGCAGTCCCTCAAGGAATCCCGGTCGGGGCGGCACCACCCCCATGTTCCCAGCCACCGGCTCCACGAAAATGGCCGCCACCTCTCCGGAATAAGTTTTCAAAGCCCGGGCCACCGCGTCCAGGTCGTTATAAGGCAGGGATAAAGTCAGTTCTGCGATCTCCGGCGGCACTCCGGGACTTCCCGGGATGGCGTGGGTGAGCACGCCGCTGCCCGCGGCCACCAGAAAGGAGTCGGCATGGCCGTGGTAGCAGCCGTCGAACTTGATGACCCGGCCGCGGCCCGTGGCGCCCCGGGCCAGGCGCAGGGCGCTCATGCAGGCTTCGGTGCCGGAACTCACCAGCCGCACCATTTCCAGACCCGGAACCGCGCCCAACAACACCTGGGCCAACTCCACTTCCCCGGAGGTGGGTGCGCCGAAACTGGTGCCCCGGGCCGCGGCTTCCTGCACCGCGGCCACCACCCGGGGATGGGCGTGTCCCAGGATCAAAGGACCCCAGGAACCCAAGTAATCCAGATAAGAATTGCCGTCAACGTCGTAAAGCCTGGCTCCCTCCCCCCGGGCGATTACCCGGGGGCTGAGCCCCACTGCGCCCCAGGCCCGCACCGGGGAATTCACCCCCCCGGGGAGTAATTGCATCGCGGTCTGAAAAATCCGCTCCGAATTTGCAAAAGTCGGCATTTTTTCTCCTGATATGTGAGTTAAGGTGGGGAGCAGGAAGAATTAGCAGGGGGAGTGGCAATGGATAGTAATCAGTGATCAGTGATCAGCGATCAGCAAAAAAAAATGAAAAGGACCTTTGCCATTCTACTCACTGATCATTGATTACTGATCACTCATTCTACCCGCCACCAGCCTCTTCTTCCCGAAAATAACGCATGGTAGTCTTTTTCAGTTCCGTTTCGCTGAACAGCATCTGGTAGTCGGCCAACCCGGTTTCCCCAGCCATGCGCGCGGCTGTGCGGGTGCAGTCCTCCGGAGTCTTGCCGTGAATCATGGTGTAGAGATTATAAGGCCAGGACGGGGCCGGAGTCCGGGCGTAGCAGTGGGACACCTCCCGGTAGGCGGCCAGCTTCTTGCCGATGGCCGTGACCTCCTTTGCCGGCACCCGCCAAACCACCAGGACATTGGCGGCGTAACCCGATTGCTGGTGGCGCAAAGTCGCGCCGAAGCGGCGGATGACGCCTTGTTCCATGAGACTGCGGATGGCGGCCAGCAGCTCCTCTTCCGGTATTCCCAACTGCTCCGCCACCTCCAGGAAAGGGCGGGGGGTGACCTCCAGGTCCCGTTGTAAGGCCAAAATGACTTTTTCTTCCAACGCCGTCAATATGCGTGTTTCCTTTGTAGTCCGCTACCAGCTCACCGTGTCCCCCACCTTAATCCCGTGGCGGTCCGAGAACCCCCCGGGGACTTCCAGGACGAAGTTCACCGGTTGGGGGGAGCAAAGGGTCCCGGGGAATTGAGGAGAGACGTTCTTCTCCAGGCCCACGATCTTCCTTTCGCTGATCCAGATAATATCGATGGGAAATTGCATGCCCCGCATGCAGAAATTCTGCACCTCCATCTTGGGCATCAGAAAGAGCATGCCCCGGCCTTCCGGCAGCTCTTTCCGGTGCCCCAGGCCCAGGTAAAGCTTTCCCGGGGTCCGCACCACCTCGGCCTTCACCCCGGTCTTCCCCACCGTCACCCAGACGAAGGGGTTGCCGTATTCGGAAAACTCCTCCCCGCAAAGGAGCCCCGGCCAGAGGCAGAGGCACAGGCACAAAACGCAGAGGGACGCTATTAATCGTTGAGGTTTCATAAGCAAGAGGTCAACTATTCGTAGGGGAAATCTGGTGTTCTTCAGGGTGTGGAAACACCAGATTATCTCCGGTAAACTTTCTGTTGGCGGGAATCGTCTTTATTTACCGAAAACCGAAAACCATCCTCACAAAGGCCGGTGATAATCGGTGAACAGGATATAGCCGGTCGCGTCGGTGCGGACGACATCACAGGTTCTGGCAACTTCTTCTCCCGCCTTGGTGCGATAGCGGATGCCGCATTCCAAAGCCACGGAGGGCGAAAATAACGGCCGGATATAGCATTCCTGCAAAGGAAAAGCCTTATCCCGCAGCAGGCCCTCGGTGCCGGTCAGGCTGTAGAGCAGCTCCCCGTACACAAAATCCAGATTGCCCGTCAGACTATAGTGGTATTCCTTGGTGGGAATGGCTGCCGGGGAGATGGGCAGTTCCGCCAGCAGGGCCTTCAACCCCTCCATGTAACCCAAAAAAGAGGGTCCCGACCAGATCTGGTCCGCATCCTTATATTTATCCACAAAATTTTCTTGGATGCCGGGTTCCGCCATGAGTCCGCACCTCCGGAAAGACAGGGTATATGGCCTTTTATACTCATTTTCCCCGGGTTTTCCAAACAAAAAGTGCTGCTTGGCAACCGCGTCGCTTCGAGAACCGGCGCCGCCGCCGGGGAGGAGGGAAAAAGGGCATTTCTCCCCGGACCGGGGAGGTTTGCGTGGCTTAAAACCGGAGAGGGAAACCGCCCGCTTCCCTACTTTCTTTTTCACGCCCGCCCGGGGGCAATGCGGATGGACGGAATGGCGGTTGAACGCACCGTATTGGCGCCGGGGGAAGCGGAGCGCACCGGGTTGGAACGGATGGTGCTGGAGGAAACTCTGGTGGCAGGGGTGCAATCCAAGCCGGCCTTGGCCTTGCCGGCTTCCCGCTGGTCCCTGGGAGCGCCCCTCTCCGCGGGAGATACTCCGGTTACGGCAATTCTTCTGATTATCTGGATTTCAGCGGGGCCCTGATCCGTCCCGGGGGCCGTGCCTTTATCCACCCCGGCCGCCGCGGGGCCGGCCGCCGCCACTGCGAGGACCAGGATTACAGCCAGGAGCCAATTTCTTTTTCCGGCCTGCATGGTCTTTTCCTTTCACCAGGATGCAGACGATCCGGCAAATAGTCTTGCTAGAAGAATTCGGCAGACTTCCCGAAAAATTAAAAAAAGCCCGGTTTCCAGAACCGGGGCGGTAAGGCCAATGATTTTCCCAATCACTCCCTTGTAAAGTTCGCTAAGATGTTTTATCCTGTGACCTTCTGGAAAAAATTATTTACAGCCGATAAGGTAGAAGGTAATTTCCCTCCCTCCTGAAACACCTCGTAAAACAACTCGTGGCGCCTTTTAAGGAAGTCTGGTGCGGCCGGAGGCAGGGGAGGAGAAAACGGCTACCTTCGATAAGGGGGAGGCGGTGTCGGGGGAACGGAGCGAAGACAGGTTCAAGCTTCTTTTCGATAGCGCGGCCGAGGCGTTGTTTCTACATGATTTGGCCGGGCGCTTTGTGGAAGTGAACCGGGCTGCCTGTGACAGTCTTGGTTATTCCAGAGAAGAATTGTTGCAGAAGCAGGTGACGGACATCGAAGTGGGGATAACCCTTGAGACTATGGCTCATCAGGTCCCCCGGATCTTACGGGGGGAACAGGTCACTTTGCAAGGCCTGAACCGGCGCAAGGACGGCACCACCTTCCCGGTGGAAGTGCGTCTCAGCCGCCTTGAATATGCAGGGCGGCCTCATATTGTGGCCTCCGCCCGGGATATCACCGGACGCAAGGACTGGGAAGAAGACCTCCAGGAAAGTGAAGCGCGCTACCGCAGCCTTTTTCAGAACCACCACTCGACAATGCTCCTGATTGACCCCCAGACTGGGGCGATCATGGACGCCAACCCGGCTGCCTGCGACTACTACGGGTACTCCAAAGAAGAACTGTTGGCCAAAAAAATCACTGAAATCAACACGCTCTCACCGGAGCAGGTTTTCCAACAAATCCATAAGGCCAAGACCGAACAACAGAATCGCTTTGAATTCAATCACCGCCTGGCCAGCGGAGAAATCAGGGACGTGGAGGTGTTCAGCGGCCCCATCCGGGTTAAGGGCAGGGAGCTGTTATATTCCATCATTCACGACGTCACCGCACGCAAGCGCATGGAAGAGGCACTACGGGAATCTCAGACTCTCTTTCAGGATTTGGTGGAAACTGCGCAAGACCTGGTCTGGCAGGTCGACATTGCAGGTAGGTATACCTACTTGAATCCGGCCTGGGAGGAAGTATTCGGTTACAAAATTGAAGAAATGTTGGGGAAATGTTTTACCGATTTTCAGCCCCCGGCATATGCAGCCCGTGACCTGCAAGAGTTTGAAGGTCTCCTGAACGGCAATATTGTCAAAGGACTGGAGACCGTTCATCTCGCTAAAGACGGCATGGAACTGCACCTGGTGTTCAATGCCAAATCTGTCCGGGATAAAAACGGTCAAATCACCGGCTCCAGGGGAACCGCCTACAACATTACCAAGCGCAAACGGGCGGAAGAAGCACTTCGAGATTCGGAACAGCGATTGTCCGAACTGTTTGATTTCTTGCCCGACGCCACCTTTGCCATCGACCTGGAGGGGAAGGTCATCGCCTGGAACCGGGCCATCGAAGAGATGACCGGTGTCAGGGCCGCGGACATTATCGGCAAGGGCGATTATGAATACGCCTTGCCCTTTTACGGAGGCCGCCGGCCCATATTAATTGATCTGGTATTCAAGCCCGATGACGAGATCGAAAAGAAATACTCCTTTGTCAAAAGACAGGGAGACATTCTCCTGGCCGAGGCCGAGGTACCCTTAAAGGGCGAAAAGCGACTGCTCTGGGGGAAAGCCAGACCTTTGTATAACGCCACCGGCAAGACCGTGGGAGCACTTGAGGCCATCCGGGATATCACTGATCACCGCCGGGCGGTGGAGGCGCTGCAGGAGAGCGAAGCCAGGTTTCGGCAGGTGGTGGAATCCTCGCCGCTGCCCATCGCCATAGCCGTTGAAGGGGGCAGGATCGAGTATGTAAATCGCAAGTTTGGGGAGACCTTCGGCTACACCCTGGAGGATGTACCCCTGTTGGAGGACTGGTATCGCCGGGCCTATCCGGACCCGGACTATCGTGAGGAAAAAATCGGACATTGGCGGAAGGCATTGGAGCAAGCCAACCGAGAGGGCCGGCCCGCCGAAATATTCGAAGTCGAAGTGACCTGCAAGGACGGCTCCCAAAAAATCATCGATATCTTCGGCACCATGGTGGGCAATAAAACCTTGGGAGTGTTCAATGACATAACCGAACGCAAACGCGCGGGGGAGGTGGTGCGGGAGAGCGAAGCCAGGTTCCGGCTGGTGGTGGAAAACTCGCCGCTGGCCATCGTCATCCTCCACGGTGATCAGGCTGAGTACCTCAATCCCAAGTTTTTGGAAACCTTCGGCTATACCTTGGAGGATATGCCGCAGTTGGCGGATTGGTTCCGCCTGGCCTACCCGAATCCGGATTACCGCCAATGGGTCGTTGCCAAATGGCGGCAGGCCCTGGAGGAGGCGGCTGCCGGGGACGGAATCATCCAGGGCCTGGAAGTGGAAGTGACCTGCAAAGACGGCGCGGTGCGGACCATGGAAAGCTGGGGGGTCCTGGTGGGCGGCAAAATTCTGGTCTTTTGCAAGGACCTGACCGAGATTAAAAAGGCCCAGGAAGAACAGAGCCGACTGGAAGCCCAGATGCAGGAAGTGCAGAAACTCGAAAGCCTTGGCGTCCTGGCGGGGGGGATCGCCCACGACTTCAACAACCTGCTTATGGCCATTCTGGGAAACGCCGACCTGGCCCTGCTCTCCCTATCCCCTGCGTCCCCGGCCCGGCCCAACGTCGAGGAAATCGCCCGGGCTTCCCAGCGTGCCGCCGACCTTTGTCGCCAAATGCTGGCTTATTCCGGAAAAGGCCGATTCCTGGTGGGCCGCTACGATCTCACGGAGGTCGTCCGGGAAATGACCCAGATGCTCACAGTCTCGGTCTCCAAGAAGGTCTCGCTGCAATACTCCTTTGCAGCCGATCTCCCCGCGGTGGAAGTGGACGCCACCCAGATGCGCCAGGTCATTATGAACCTGATTACCAACGCCTCCGAGTCCCTGGGGGACGAAAGCGGCGTGATTTCCGTGGCCACCGGCGTCATGGACTGCGACCGGGCCTTCCTGGCGGAGAGCCATCTGGATGACCGGCTCCCTGAGGGCAGATACGTTTACCTGGAGGTGGCGGATACCGGCTGCGGCATGAGTGAAGAGACCCGGCGCCGCATCTTCGATCCTTTCTTCACCACCAAATTCACCGGCCGGGGACTGGGGCTGGCCGCGGTCCTGGGCATCCTCCGGGGCCACCGGGGGGCCATCAAGGTCAAAAGCCAACCGGGACGGGGAACCACCTTCACCCTCCTGCTGCCGGCGGTGGCCTGGGAGCCGGGCGACCGGGTGCTGGCGGGGACCTTGGTCGCGCCCCCCAGACGCCATGGGACCGTCCTGCTTGTTGACGACGACCCCCACGTCCGCCGGGTGGCCGAGGAAATGCTGAAACGGCTGGGGCTCATGGTTTTGACCGCAGATCACGGTAAGAAAGGTGTGGAAATTTTCCGGGCCAAGGAGGGAGAAATCGACTGCGTCCTCCTTGACCTCACCATGCCCGGAATGGGCGGCGAAGAAACCTTCCAGGCGATGCGCGAGGTCCGGCCTGACGTCCGGGTCATCCTTTCCAGCGGTTATGATGAGCAGGAGGTAACCCGGCAGTTCGCAGGTATGGGCCTGTCGGGCTTTATCCAGAAACCTTACACCGTGGTCAAATTGCAGGAGGTGTTGGACCAAGTGCTTTTTTAAAGAGATTCAGACAAAGTGCAAAGATCGATAAACCGAAATGGACGACTTAAGCCTAGGATTCTCTCAATTTGGAAAAATCAGCCTTGCGCCTCACGGATAATTTGATCAATCGCGGTCTTCAATGGAGGCAAATCATTTTGTAAAGTTTTCCAAACAACCCTTAAATCCACACCAAAATAGTCATGAATCAGTTTATTCCGCATCCCCGCCATATCCCGCCAGGGTACTTCCGGATATCGGGAGCGAAGGGTTTTGGGGATTTTCCTGGCTGCTTCCCCCATAATCTCTAATGCCCGAATGACCGCGAAGGTGGTCTTATTATCCTTGGCAAAGCTCTCAAAATCCAGGCCTGCCGTGAAGTCGTTGATTTTTTCCAAAGCGTCCTGAATATCTATAAAGTAGTCAAGATATGTTCGCTTGGATTTCATACCGGAACCGCTTCCGCAAGGACATGCTTGCCGATGGCGGGTTTTAAGGCTTCCTTCATCACCAAGTCAACCTTAATACCCAGGAAGTCGCTTAAGTACCGCTCCAATGCCAGGAACTCAAAAAATGAAGGTGGTTCATTAAATTCCACCAAGATATCCAGATCACTCCTTTTCCTTTGCCGACCCTGCACAAAAGAACCGAAGAGAAGCAGCGACTTCACCTGGAACCGGGATGCGATTTCGGGGAGATGTTGGCGCAAGGTGGCGATAATATCCGGCACCACCCCAACTTTCTCTCTATTAGATTTCCGAAAACGAAGTTTGGTGGTCATATAATGAAGCTAAGCAAGCAATAGGCCGGATGTCAAGAAATCTTCATGCGTAATCGCCTCCGAATCAAGAGGCAGGTTTCATATTATCTCCATCCTCTTCCAGGTACCCCTATTGCTGTAATTGAAGTTCCAGCACCGTCAGGGAATGGGCCTTAAAGGTGTACGGAAATTCCGGGGCCGCGTAGTCCAGGGCGCCTTCCAGGGGGATGGCGGCCGGGGCGGCGTCTTCGTTATGGTCGCCGGCGCTGCTGCCGCCCAGGGTCCGGACTGCGGCCCGGGGTTTCGGGGTGAAACCCTGGATGCGGATGGTGGTCTTGACCGCTGCAGTCAGGGAACGATTGATGACGAACAGGGTCAGGCGGCTTTTGTCTTGGGAGAGGGAGGCCAGCGCGGCCAGCGCCGGGATCTTGGTCCTGGATAAGACGTTGAAGACCTGGGCCGTGGCAAAGTCGGGGCTCGTGACCTTGGTTTCCAGAATCCGGGGCTGGATATTTTTTACCAGGAGTTCCTGGGCATAATATTGGGGCCTTAGGTGGCGCTTCCCGGTGTTCCAGTTGTAGCCGATATAGGCGGTTTGATTGCTACCGTGCAGATTCCAGGCGTTGGCCAGGATGATCCCCAGATTCGAAGCTTCCTTGATCATACCCAGGAGCAGGTCCGTGTCGTAGAGAGCCCGGGCCAGGTTGGAGTAGTCCCTGGCATCCTGGGAGGCAATGGGCCAGATGCCGTATTCAGTGGCGGCCAGGCCCACCTGCCTGCCGGGGACGGCGGCATTGATAATGGACCTGATTTCCCCCAGGTCCGCCATGGCCTGCGCGGTTCCCGCCATGACCCCGGTGAACCAGTTGGCGCTTTTATAAAAACCCTTCGATTGGCCGCCCCCCGGGTAATAGGGATGCACGATAAAAAAGTCCATCTGCTCCCCGGCCAGTTTGAGGACTTCCGGGTTCCATTCGGTCCGGGCGTCCGCGTCTCCCCGGCCCCGGGGGGGAAAAGTAAGGCCCACCGCCCCCAGCTTGACGGCCGGGTCCACGGCCTTCATTTCCCTGGCAAAGGCAAGGAAATCCCGGCCGTACCTGTCCGCGGGCACAAACCCGGATTCATCCTTGGAATAGACCTCGTTTCCCACCTCCCAGTATTGGACCCGGAAAGGCTCCGGATGCCCCAGGGAGGCGCGGCGTGTTGCCCAATACCCCACGGTCCGCCAGTCATTGCCTTCCTCATCCGTACCCAGGGGCCGGGTATCGCCGGGGCTGCCGTTTACCAAGGCCACCCAGGCCGCGGCCCGTTTCACTTTCTGGCTCAAGGAGGCATTGGCGGAAATTCCCCCCTCCCTGGTCAATCCGGTCCCGTAGTTGACGGTAATTATGGCCTGAGCCCCCAGGGACCGCACCGATTTCAGGAATTCCAGGGCGCCGTAGGTGTGGCTGAACCATTCGGGTTGGCCGGGCCTTCTCTCCAGACGTACCACCGAGCCCGCCGGAAACGCGCCCTGGAGGCCCGTGATCCCCGACAGCCGATTTTTCACCAGCATAAAGGTGAAGGGGTCGGCCCAGGTATTCGACCCCGGAGCCTTGATGCGGGCCCGGTTCACCATTTCCCAGGGAGGCGCGGCCTCCAGGGCGATGGCAGGGGCTCTTCCCAGCACCGCCTCGGTGGTCCGGTATCCCAGGCCGTCCTCCCAAAAATAGAAATCCGAGACCCCGCCCCCGGGAAAGCGTATGATGGAGGGGGCCAATCTTTTCGCCAGGGCCAATGCCTCCGGCTCCCAATTGTCGGTTTTGGGGTTCCAGAAGCCTTGTCCGGCAAAGAGGACATTTTGGCCGAAAAGCAGGGGGTTAAGACTCGTTGACGGTCCGGCCGCGTCCACCGCGATCACCCCGGCCTTTTCCGCCACTTCCTGGGCCGCAGGCGGGCGGAGGCCAGGCAGGACCGCCAATAACATCAATGATACCAGGAGACTGGCCCACCACGGCCAATTGGAACTATAGCGGTAAGGCCTTTTATTTGAAATGCCGGTGAACCCGAGTTTTTCCAAGGGCTTTTCTCCGCGTTTAATTCGTAGACGAACCTGGTGTTCGCCCCAAGCGTCCAGGGCGAAAACAAGGTTCGCCACAATCAAGCGCCTATCAACTGCAATGGTCAAAACTTATTCCGGCCTGGCAACTTCTGATTACCCTAACTACGCGCTTCTTCCCAAGCCAGTTGCAAAACCTTACTGATCCGCCGGGCCTGAATCTCCCAGGTCCAGTTTCTTTCAATGGTCTTCCTGGTGTTGAGGCCCAGTTGCCGGCGCAGCTCCGGGCCGGCGATCAATTCCCGGAGTTTTTGCCCCATGGTTTCCTGCTCGCCGGGCTGATAAAGCATGCCGTTATAGCCGTCGGCGATGACCTCCTTGATTTGGCCCAGGGCCGGAAAGATGGTGGGCTTGCCCCCGGCCATGTATTCCAGAAGTTTCATGGAGGACCCGTAAAAGAGGTAATCTTCCTTGTAAGGACTGATGACGATCTCCATCAGGCTGAGGTGCGCGGGAATCCGGGCATGGGGCAGGGTGCCCGTAAAGATGAAGCGGTCCTGGAGCCCGGCCCGGGAGACTTCCGCCTTAATCAGGGGAGCAGCCGTCCCCTCCCCCACGAAGAGAAAGGTTAGGGAGGGATAATCACGGCACAAGTCTCCGGCCATGGCCACAAACCGGGGCACATCGCTGAAAAACTCGAAGTTGCCGATGTAGCCCACCACCAGCCGGTCTGCCAGACCCAGGCGCGCCTGTAAGTCCCGATCCGGCGGCTGGGGTCTGAAAGCCCCGGGGTCCACACCGTTGGGGATGACGTGAATTTTGGTGGCCGGAACGTTATAGCGCATCAGGTAACCCTTTAAGATCTCCGAGATGCAGATGACCTGCCGGGCCCCCTTCACGTTCAATCCTTCCACCCACCGGGCCGCCATGGGATAGCTGTAAAAAATCCGTTTTTGAAACAGGGTGTATTCGTATTCCACCGGCGCGTCGCAGAACAAAACGAAGGGGACTTTCCGGCTGCGGGCAGCGAGCAGCGCCGAGAAGTTGCCGTAATTGCCCACGGCCAGCAAAACCTCGGGGCGGAAAGAGTCCAGCAGCCTCTTCTCCTGCCGCAGGAGGGGAAAATTTCGCAGCAAGATCCGGGGGGTATGCCCGTAGCGGCGCACCCAGTCAATCTTTTTCAGACCCAGGTATTCCCGGTTCTCGCCCGGCTGCCTGGGAACCCGGAATTGTAAATCCACTTCGTGTCCCAGCGCGGCCAAAGCCCCAGCGATGGCCCGGACCTGGTTGGCCGCGCCCTGGGCCGAACCTTCGATGTCATAATGGTAATTGAAGTAGGATATTTTCATGGGGTTCTATAAGACCCAACTTTGGAAGGAGGGATGTCCCCTCATTTTTCCACATCTTTTTTGCCTAGGTTCGTCATGGGCCTGCGGCGAAGTAAAACATGAAAAGCCTGGCCCCCCTCACCCCGGCCCTCTCCCCCCGCCACTCAGCGGCAGGGGGAAATAGCACCCCTACGGCGGGGGGAGAGGGAGAAAGCCCACGATATACCCTGGTTTTTACTGGCCACTGACCACTTTTCAGGACAGTTGATCATGAACCTTTGGCCCACCAATAATACCGTTTTTCGTTTTGGGTTTTTCGTTTTTCGTTAAAAAAATCTGTTATTTCAATATATTAACTCTGCCATTTGTTGTATTTGAAAGTGAAACCGGTATAAACCATGAAAAGCGCGTAGGGCGGGCGTCTCGCCCGCTACAGTACCGCACAGGCGAGACGCCTGTGCCACCAGGTAACCAGAACTTTTCGGAACAGAGACGGAGATAACGCGGAGCGTGTTTTCAGGCAATAAATTTGTTTCTCTGTATAAATACTTGCACCTTTCTTTGCCCCTTTGCGCCTTTGCGAGAAAACTATCTTTTCAGCCCCTTTTCTCCACCACCCGGGTAAAAATTTTCTGCAACCTCAGGGCGTTGACCCGGGCGCCGAATTCCTCGAGGACATAGGCGCGGCCGGTTTGGGCCAACCGTTGGGCCAGACCCTCGTCCGCGAGCAGCCGGGCCATGGCCGCGGCCAAGCCATCGGGATCGTCCGCATTCACCAACAGGCCGGTGTCCTGATCCCGGATCAATTCCGGAATCCCCGCGATCCGGGTGGAAATCGCCGGCAACCCCGTGGCCATGGCCTCCATCAGGACCACAGGGATGCCATCCTGGTCGTTGAGCCAGCGGGGGTCCTTGCTGGGGCAGCAGGCCATAACCATCAGATCCGCCTGCCGGTAAGCCTTCCTGACTTCCTCGGGCTGGAGCGCGCCCAGGAGCTGCACCCGGCCCCCGAGACGCAGGCGGTCGATCTGCTTTTGTAATCCCTCCCGGTCCGGACCGTCGCCGATGATCTTTAACTTGAAGGCCAGGCCCTGGTCCCGAAGCCGGGCGCAGGCCTCGATCAGGGTGGCAAAACCTTTGTAATCGACGAGGCGGCCCACTGAAATGAAGACCGGGGGCGTATTGCGCGGGTGGCTATGCAGGGTAAAGACTTCGCCATCAACGCCGCAGCGCACCAGATCCATCTTCACCCCGGCGGTTTGGGGAAAAAGCCGTTTCACCTGGTCGATGTAAAACTGGCTGATGCTCACCACCGCGGCCGCGTCCAGGAGTTTGTCCGGCAGCAGCAGGTTATCCACGAAGACTTCGTAATACGAGTGGATGGTAAAACTGAAGGTGATGCCAGCCAATTTGGCCGCCATCATGGCCACGGTGGCGGAGGCGTTGGAAAAATGCGCGTGCACGTGGTCGATCTGGGCCGCGCGCAGCCGCCAGGCCGCAAAGGGCGCGACTATAAAATATTGCCAGCGGAGCCGGAACTTTCCCTGATGATGCCGATCCCGGAGGACGTAGTCGTAGAGGCAGCCGAAATAACGCTGGGGAAAGCCCAGGGCAAAGAGCAGATGGGCCAGCCAGAACATGGGGTTGCGGGGTTGGACCAGCATTTCCACTTCCCGGAGCAGGTCCGGAATTTCCGGATTGCACACCCCCTCAGGGGAATGGATGCTGAAAGGCATGACCGTCAGGCCCAGGCGGCGCAGGGCCGCGATTTCTCTGACTACGAAGGTTTCGGACAGGCACGGCAGGATCCGGGCCAGGTAAGCGATACGCATAGGCGGTTCCGTAAAGATCTTTGCCAGGTAAGCCGTTTAAAGTTTCCTTACCAATTGGGCGGATTCTTTAATCAAGCGGTCTATGGCCGGATATCTTCTTATTCCGGATTTCTCAAAAATATAGTGAACAATTGCCACCGCAACTCCAAAAATATACATACTGCGGCTGACCATATTTTTATGTATGGTTTTTATTTTAATATCATTGAGCATGGTTCTTTCTAATTTAGTGCAGGTAAGGTTTTCCGCTCTGAGAATATAATAACCGAGAACGTCTTTCATAGCGTGCAATTTTATCTTAGGCGCCAATCTGATCCACAATTCATAATCTTCACAGCATACATAGTCGCTGTTAAACAACCCGCCGTTTACCAGTAGTTCTCTTTTACAGGTAATTGCCGAAGTGGCGAAAATATTCATCTTAAATAGTTGATTAACTAAAGGAATATCGGGTTGATATTTTGCTTCATGGTCAAACAAGGATTTTCTGCCGTCAAGCTTTAAACGCTCCTGGTTGTGGTAAATAAAATTTACTTCAGGATATTTTTGAATAACCTCCGATACCTTTAGCAACTTCTCGGGCAGCCACAAGTCATCCGAATCCAGAAACGCGATCCACTCCTTGGAAGCCGCCAGGATGCCGGCATTGCGGGTGGCCGCCACCCCGCGATGGGGATTCCTGAGGATGCGCGTGGGTATCTTTACCTGCTTATCTTTCAGGAACTTTTCGATTATCTCCACGGTATTATCAGCGGAGCCGTCATCCGTCACAATCAGCTCGGCGGGGGGCAATACCTGGTCTACCACGGTATGCAGAGTCCGGATAATAAACTCCGAGGAATTATAGGTGGGGCAGACCACCGAAATCTCGGGATTCTTTGGTAAAGAGCGCTTCGGCATTTATCTTCCCAGAGAAACACGCCTCTTAAGTGGCGGAAAGGCCCCTATCCTTCCGGGCCCGATAAGCCAGAACCCTAAAGCCGAACTCGGGCAGGCCCAAAAGATAACGCCGCCAGGTTTTCGGCTCCCGCCAGAGGCGGTAGAGCCATTCCCAGCCGCGCTGCCGCCATTTGTGGTCCGCCCGGGACAGTTCCCCGGCCACAATCTTAAACATCCCCCCGCAGTTGAGAACCAGGCGCGCCCGGAGATGTCCGCGCCAGGCCGCGACCCACAACCCTTGCTTGGGTTCTCCCATCCCCACCCACAGGATATCGGGGGCCGCGGCGTTGATCCGGTCCACGGGACTGCGATCGCTCAGATCAACGTAGCCGTGGTGCGTGCCCACGATCTGCAAACCGGGATACTCCTGCAGGGCCTGATCCCTGGCCCTTTCGGCCAATCCGGGTTCGCCCCCCAGGAGAAAGAACCGGTAACCCCGGGCCACCGCCCGGCTGCACAGCAAAGGCCAGGCATCCGCAGTGGCCACCTTTTCCGGCAAACACCCCCCCATAACCCGGGCCGCCAGCAGGAGCGAAGCCCCGTCCGCATAGACCAGGTTAGCGGATAACAATGCTTTCATGAAGTCCTGGTAGCGGCAGGCCAGGTTCAAACCATGGGCGTTAACCCCGTAGGCAAAGGCGCAGCCGGGGGCCTGGATCAGTTCCTCCAGGCGCCCTACCAGGCCGTCCAGGTCCAGGGGGGCCACCGGCACTCCCAGGATGTCAACATTTTCACCCTGCATCGCAGCCATCTAGCAATTATTATTACTCTAATAACGCAAAATCGGCAAGGAAATCAAAAAGGATTAGAGAGTTGGCCTCGGAGAGCAGGTTAGCTCATGGTTAGAAATTTGACAATTCTTTTGGCCATGCTACCATAGCCAATAGGATGAGGACTCCGTGAATGGCCGTTAAACTTGCCGTAACCGGCGCCCTGGTGCTGGCGATGCTCCTGGGGCTCCCGCCGGCCCGGGCCCAGACCCCCCAGCCCCCGCCGCAACCGCAACCCCAATCCCAGCAGGAAAAACCCGCCTTCACCCTCAGCACCGAAGAGATGGCCCGGGAACTGGCCGTGATGGTGGAGGAGAATCTCCGGGCGAAAAAATATGAAAAAGCCCTCAAGCTTCTGAAACAACTAATTTTCGTCAAGCCCGACGACGCCGCCCGCCATCTGCAGTTGGGCCGGGTCTATCTCAAGCTGGGACGCCACCCGGAGGCGGTCAAGGCCTTTAAGCAGGCCATTCTCTTTCAGGCCGATTACGCGGAAGCCCACTTCGCCCTGGGCGGCGCCTACATCCTTATGGACCAGACGCAGGACGCGGTGGAGGCGTTAAACCGAGGTCTGCGCCTTAACGCCAAGAATGAGGAGGGTTTACTCCTGTTGGGGGCCGCTCATCTCTTGCTCAATCATCCTTCCGAAGCCGCGGCCGCGTACCGCCAGGCGGCGCAAATCAATGCCCAATCGGCCGCGGCCCACGTGGGGTTGGGACAGGCCCTTAACCTGCTGGGCGAATATCAGGATGCCGCGGCCGCCTTGAAACAGGCCCTCAGGCTCAATCCCAGAAACGGCGGGGCCTACCTGGAACTGGCCGCGGCTTACAGCAATTTGGGCCAATATGACCAGGGGCTGGAGGCCTGCCGCCTGGCCGTGGCCCTGGAACCGGTCTGGAGCGAGGCTCACTACGGTTTGGGGGAGCTCTACGCGGCCCAGGGCCGGTACCAGGAGGCGCTGGACGCCTACAAGCTGGCCCTGCGCCTGCAGCCGGACTTTTACCAGGCCCACACCGGCCTGGGGGAAGCCCTGGCCCGGCTGGACCGCTACGAAGACGCGGTGGACTCCTTTAAAACCGCCATCCGCTTCAAGCCGGATTACGCCCGGGCCCATTTCTCCTTAGGCATGGCCCATATCGACAAGGGCCTCAGGATGGGGGCCCTCCAGGAATACGACATCCTGCGCACCATGGATCTGCACCTGGCCCACACTCTACTCCAATGCCTCGCCCAGGAATTCTCCTTCGATTGGAGATTCAGGGACCGGGGCAGGTTAAGATAATGCCCATCCAATTAGTGAGTGAATTGCAGATATGATAACCATATTGATTGCTCGCTATTTTAATAGATGCTTCCTAAAGCTCATAGCATTAGAAGACGATAATCGGAAATAAAAAATTGAGAGTGTTATCCTAAGATACACATAAACTTTTTCTGATATTCGGCGAAATTAAGGCCTTGTTCGAAATAGGCCCATAAACGCATGGTCAGATCGATCATTTTTTCTGACCTTGAGACTACCT